>Ga0247819_10000021_pt1 | contig 114761 bp, 96 predicted proteins | sample 13C_Xylose_Day6_FD_193428 | JGI IMG/M metagenome (GOLD analysis project Ga0247819, IMG submission 193428) | Soil microbial communities from agricultural site in Penn Yan, New York, United States - 13C_Xylose_Day6 | ecosystem: Environmental > Terrestrial > Soil > Agricultural land | place: USA... | reverse complement strand
TTGCCGCGAACCGGGCCGTCGAGGCGCTGCAGGTTGCAGTTGATGACGAAGATCAGGTTGTCCAGCTTCTCGCGGCCAGCCAGGGAGATCGCGCCCAAAGATTCCGGCTCGTCGCACTCGCCGTCGCCCATGAAGCACCAGACTTTCTGCTTGCCGGCCGGGATGTAGCCGCGCGCTTCGAGGTACTTCATGAAGCGTGCCTGGTAGATCGCCTGGATCGGACCCAGACCCATCGAAACGGTCGGGAACTGCCAGAAGTCAGGCATCAGCCATGGGTGCGGGTACGAGGACAGACCCTTGCCATCGACTTCCTGACGGAAGTTGTTCATCTGGTCTTCGCTGATCCGGCCTTCCATGAAGGCGCGGGCGTAGACGCCAGGCGAGGCGTGGCCCTGGAAGAAGATCAGGTCGCCGCCGTGTTCTTCGGTCGGGGCCTGGAAGAAGTAGTTGAAGCCGATGTCGTACAGGGTGGCACTGGAGGCGAAGCTCGAGATGTGTCCGCCCAGGTCCGAATCCTTCAGGTTGGTACGCATGACCATGGCCAGGGCGTTCCAACGCACCAACGAGCGAATGCGGCGTTCCATGAACAGGTCGCCAGGCATGCGTGCTTCGTGGGTGACAGGGATGGTGTTGCGGTATGGCGTGGTGATGGCATACGGCAGCTGCGAACCACTGCGGGTGGCCAGCTCGCCCATACGGGTCATCAGGTAATGAGCGCGGTCTTCGCCTTCTTTGTCGAGGACCGACTCCAGGGCATCCAGCCATTCCTGGGTTTCGATTGGATCGAGGTCTTGCATGGCTTGCTCCAGGGCGGAAAGGCCACCAGAATCGGGGGCCTGAGTTTGCGACTGGCCTTATGGGCAGACGTCGTGAATTCTTGGATTACCGGAGTGTGATCCGGCGCCGTGTAGTTTTACTACAAAAGCTTTCGCATTTCATGCTTTTAGACGGTCGGGGTAGTAGTAATACTACAGAAATGCGACGTTTGGTCGCACCCCGGGTTGTGAGGAAAAACGTTCATGTTGGTTGGCGGTGTGTTCGAGGCGGGTGATTCATGATGTTTCTTGCCAATGATTCGACTATTTCAGCTATTTCCAACTTTTGTATGACAGTCCAACCGTGGTCCCGCTTCGCCGCGACCGCATTTACCCCTCTGATTCACGCCGATCAAGGATAGTCCATGCGCCTGCCTTTGCCGCTCGATCTGCCTGCCGCCCTGCAACCACTGGTCGTTCGCAACCAGCAGTTGCTCACCGATGCCGTCGCTGGCCACGATCAATTGCACCTGGACGCTTTGAGCGCCACTCATCGGCAACAGTTCGATCAGGTTGCCGCCGCCAGTGATTTCGTCCTCGGCCAGGTCCAGCGTGAGCCCGGTATGTTCTTCGAGCTATTGGGCAGCGGCGAGCTGGAGCAGGCTTTCGCCCCGGGCCAGCTCTGTGCGCGGATCGCCAGCGTGGCCCAGGCGGCGCAAAGCGAAGATGAGCTGGCGCGTAATCTGCGCCGCGAGCGCAACCGCCAGCAATTGCGCATCATCTGGCGCGACATCACCCGCCAGGCCGCCTTGGGCGAGACTTGCCGCGACCTGTCGGACCTTGCCGATGCCTGTATCGACCAGGCCTATCAATGGTTGTACCCACGCCACTGCCAGCAGTTCGGCACACCGATCGGTAACCGCAGTGGCGAGCCGCAGCACATGGTGGTGCTGGGCATGGGCAAGCTCGGCGCGGTGGAGCTGAACCTGTCATCGGACATCGACCTGATCTTCGCCTTCCCCGAAGGCGGCGAGACCGAAGGGGTCAAACGCTCGCTGGATAACCAGGAGTTCTTCACCCGCCTGGGCCAGCGCCTGATCAAGGCGCTCGACCCGGTGACCGTCGATGGTTTCGTGTTCCGCGTCGACATGCGCCTGCGCCCCTATGGCTCGGCGGGTGCCTTGGTGCTGTCGTTCAATGCACTGGAGCAGTACTACCAGGACCAGGGCCGTGACTGGGAGCGCTACGCCATGATCAAGGCGCGGGTGGTGGCGGGCGACCAGACGGCCGGTGCCCAACTGCAGGAGATGCTGCGCCCGTTCGTCTACCGCCGTTACCTGGATTTCTCGGCGATCGAAGCGCTGCGCACCATGAAGCAGCTCATCCAGCAGGAAGTGCGCCGCAAAGGCATGGCCGAGAACATCAAGCTCGGCGCGGGCGGCATCCGGGAGGTGGAGTTCATCGCCCAGGCGTTCCAGTTGATCCACGGCGGGCGTGACCTGAGCTTGCAGCAGCGGCCACTGCTTAAAGTCCTGGCAACCTTGGAGGGCCAGGGTTACCTGCCGCCGGCGGTGGTTGCCGAGCTGCGCGAAGGCTACCAATTCCTGCGGTATACCGAACATGCCATCCAGGCCATCGCCGACCGCCAGACGCAGATGCTCCCCGAAGACGATACCGACCGCGCGCGGGTGGCCTTCATCCTCGGTTTTGCCGACTGGCACAGCTTCCACGATCAGCTCATGTACTGGCGCGGGCGCATCGACTGGCATTTCCGCCAGGTGATCGCCGACCCGGATGAAGACGAAGGCGAGGGCGAGTTGGTGGTGGGCGGTGAGTGGTCGCCGCTGTGGGAGCAGGCCCAGGACGAAGAAGCCGCTTGCCGACAGCTGGAGGAAGCCGGTTTCCGCCAGCCTGCCGAAGCCCTGCGGCGTTTGGCTGGGTTACGCGCCAGCCCGCAGTTGCGTTCGATGCAGCGTTTGGGGCGCGAACGCCTGGATGCCTTCATTCCGCGCCTGCTGGCCCAGGCCGTCGAGCACGACAACCCGGATCTGGTGCTGGAACGGGTGCTGCCGCTGGTCGAAGCGGTGGCGCGACGTTCGGCTTATCTGGTTCTGCTTACCGAAAACCCAGGCGCTCTACGCCGCCTGCTGACGCTTTGCGCCGCCAGCCCATGGATTGCCGAGCAGATCGCCCGCTATCCGCTGCTGCTCGACGAACTGCTCAATGAAGGCCGCCTGTTCAGCCCGCCACTGGCGCCGGAGCTGGCTTCGGAGCTGCGTGAGCGGCTGACGCGCATCCCCGAAGATGACCTGGAACAGCAGATGGAGGCCCTGCGTCACTTCAAGCTGGCGCACAGCCTGCGCGTGGCGGCTTCGGAAATCAGCGGCAACCTGCCGTTGATGAAAGTCAGCGACTACCTCACCTGGCTCGCCGAAGCCATTCTCGACCAGGTGCTGGCCCTTGCCTGGCGCCAGACCGTGGCGCGTCATGGCCAGCCCAAGCGCAGCGATGGCAGCCTGTGCGATCCGGGCTTCATCATCGTCGGCTACGGCAAGGTCGGTGGTCTGGAGCTGGGCCATGGCTCGGACCTGGACCTGGTATTCATTCACGACGGCGACCTGCATGCCGAGACCGACGGCGCCAAGCCGATCGACAGCGCGCAGTTCTTCACCCGCCTGGGCCAGCGCATCATTCACCTGCTGACCACCCAGACCAACTCCGGCCAGCTGTATGACGTCGACATGCGCCTGCGGCCATCGGGCGCTTCCGGGCTGCTGGTCAGCTCGCTCGGTGCCTTCGAGCGTTATCAACAAGGCGAAGCCTGGACCTGGGAGCATCAGGCCCTGGTCCGGGCACGGGTGCTGGTAGGCTGCAAGCAAGTGACCACGGCCTTCGAGGCGGTACGCGCCAAGGTGCTGGGCCAGGCCCGAGACCTCGACAAGCTGCGCGTCGAGGTCAGCGAGATGCGTGCCAAGATGCGTGACAACCTCGGCACCAAGCTCACCGCCGCCGGCACTGCCAGCAACGCCTTCGATGCGGGCGTGCCGTTCGATATCAAGCAGGATGCCGGCGGTATCGTGGATATCGAATTCATGGTCCAGTACGCAGCATTGGCCTGGTCCCACGACCACCCGGCGTTGCTGCGCTGGACCGACAATATCCGCATCCTCGAAGAGCTCGAACAGGCCGGCCTGGTGCCCGCCAGCGATGCGGTGTTGCTGCGAGAGGTGTACAAGGCCTTCCGTTCGGCCTCGCATCGCCAGGCCTTGCAGAAGCAGGCCGGGGTCATCGATGCCGCCCAGTTCGCCGACGAGCGCCGCGAGGTGCGGCGAATCTGGGGTGAGCTTGGCCTGAGTTGAGCGTTCAGGGCGACGACAGGGCACCAGTGGTACACTGCACGCCATATAGCCTGAATATAAAGAGGGATGGCTCGCCTCGAAGCCCGCGCGAGCGGTTTGCGTGGGAGCGGGCTTGCCCCGCGATGGCGTCGTCACACAACGATGCTATCGCAGGGCAAGCCCGTTGCCATGTCGGCCGTTGCAGCACGGTATGGGTTATCCCCGAGCGTTTCTGGACAAAGCATGAGAATACTGATCATTGGCCCCAGCTGGGTCGGCGACATGGTAATGGCGCAGACGCTGTTCCACTGCCTCAAGCAGCAGCACCCCGAATGCGTGATCGACGTGCTGGCGCCCGAGTGGAGCCGGCCGATCCTTGAGCGTATGCCTGAAGTACGCCAGGCCCTGAGCTTCCCGCTTGGCCACGGCGCACTTGAGCTGGCGACGCGCCGGCGCATCGGCAAATCCCTGGCTGGCCAGTACGACCAGGCGATCCTGTTGCCCAACTCGCTCAAGTCGGCGCTGGTGCCGTACTTCGCGGGTATCCCCAAGCGCACCGGCTGGCGCGGCGAGATGCGCTACCTGCTACTCAACGATGTGCGCAAGCTCGATAAAGAGCGATATCCGCTGATGATCGAGCGCTTCATGGCCCTGGCCTATACGCCGGGCGCCGAGTTGCCTAAACCGTACCCGCGACCGACCTTGCAGATCGAAGCCGCCAGCCGTGAAGCCGCCCTGGCCAAATTCGGCTTGAGCCTGGATCGCCCGGTGCTGGCGCTGTGCCCAGGTGCCGAGTTTGGCGAAGCCAAGCGCTGGCCGGCCGAGCATTACGCTGAAGTCGCCGATGCGATGATTCGCCAAGGCTGGCAAGTCTGGCTGTTCGGCTCGAAGAACGACCACCCGGTGGGTGAGTCGATCCGCGACCGGTTGATTCCGGGGCTGCGTGAAGAATCGAGCAACCTGGCAGGCGAAACTTCGCTGGCCGAAGCCATCGACTTGATGTCCTGCGCCGACGCGGTGGTGTCCAACGATTCGGGCCTGATGCACGTGGCCGCTGCGTTGAACCGCCCGCTGGTGGCAGTCTACGGCTCGACCTCGCCGGGCTTCACCCCGCCGTTGGCCGAGCAGGTCGAGGTGGTGCGCCTGGGCCTGGATTGCAGCCCATGCTTCGACCGGACCTGCCGGTTCGGCCACTACAACTGCCTGCGCCTGTTGGAGCCTGGCAAGGTCATCGCTGCCTTGCAGCACCTGGCCGGGCCGAACCTGATCGATACCGTGGCTGAGGTCGACTAAGTGCGGGTGCTGATCATCAAGACATCTTCGCTGGGGGATGTCATCCATACCTTGCCAGCGCTCACCGATGCCGCCCACGCCATCCCCGGGATTCGTTTCGACTGGGTGGTGGAGGAGGGCTTCGCCGAGATCCCCAGCTGGCACCCGGCGGTCGACCAGGTCATCCCGGTAGCGATCCGTCGCTGGCGCAAGAATATCTGGCAGACCCTCAAGAGCGGCGAGTGGAAGGCCTTCAAGCAGCGCGTGCGTGAGCGCAAATACGACCTGGTGATCGATGCCCAGGGCCTGGTCAAGTCGGCCTGGTTGACCCGCTACGTCAAGGCGCCGGTGGCAGGGCTCGATCGCTTCTCTGCGCGCGAAGGCTGGGCCAGTCGTTTCTATGACCGGCCGCTGTCGGTCGCGGTTGGCCAGCACGCCGTCGAGCGTGTGCGCCAGCTGTTCGCCCTGGCCTTGGCCTATGACTTGCCGGAAGGCATCGGCAACTACGGCCTGGACCTCGATCGTCTGCAATTGCCGCCAGCAGCCCCCTACGTGGTGTTCCTGCATGGCACCACCTGGGCCACCAAGCACTGGCCGGAAGCCTATTGGCGCGAACTGGCCGAGCGCATGGGCCGGCGCAACCTCAAGGTGTGCCTGCCCTGGGGTAACCCCGCCGAGAAGGCGCGCGCCGAGCGCATCGCCCAGGGCTTGAATAACTGCCAGGTACTGCCCAAGTTGAACCTGGCCGGCGTGGCCCGCGTACTGGCGGCCGCCAAGGCCTGCGTGGCAGTGGACACCGGCCTGGGCCATCTGGCCGCGGCGCTGGATGTGCCGACCATCTCGCTGTTTGGCCCCACCAACCCTGGTTTGACCGGCGCCTATGGACGTGTCCAGGTCCACCAGGCGAGCGACTTCCCCTGCGCGCCTTGCCTGCAGAAGAAGTGCACCTACAAACCGAGCGCCGAGGATCTGCGCCGGTTCGATCTCAAACTCGAGTGGCCGCTGTGCTTCACTCGCCTGAATCCCGAGCATGTGGCGAGCCGCTTGAGCGCGTTGCTGCTGGCTGAGGATGTTCGTTGATGCAACTGGCTTTCGTGCTTTACAAATACTTCCCCTTCGGCGGGCTGCAGCGTGACTTCATGCGCATTGCCCTTGAGTGCCAGAAGCGTGGCCATCAGATCCGGGTCTACACCCTGATCTGGGAAGGGGACATTCCACCGGGCTTCGAAGTACTGGTGGCGCCGGTCAAGGCGCTGTTCAACCATCGGCGCAACGAGAAGCTCAGTGCCTGGATGCAAGCCGACCTGGCCAAGCGCCCGGTCGACCGCCTGATCGGCTTCAACAAGATGCCGGGCCTGGACGTCTACTACGCCGCCGACGGCTGCTTCGAAGACAAGGCGCAGACCCTGCGCGGCGGCCTGTACCGGCGCTGGGGCCGCTACCGGCACTTCGCCGAATACGAGCGAGCGGTGTTTGCCCGCGATGCACGCACTGAGATCCTGATGATTTCCGAGGTGCAGCAACCGCTGTTCATCAAGCATTACGACACTCCGGTGGAGCGTTTCCACCTGCTGCCGCCGGGTATCTCCCAGGATCGCCGCGCGCCAGACAACGCCGCTGAAATTCGCGCGCAGTTTCGCCAGGAGTTCAACCTGGGCGCTGACGACTTGTTGCTGGTACAGATCGGCTCGGGGTTCAAGACCAAGGGCGTCGACCGCAGCCTCAAGGCGCTGGCCTCGTTGCCTTCGGCCCTGCGCAAGCGCACCCGGCTGATGGTCATCGGCCAGGACGACCCCAAGGTGTTCCAGCTGCAAAGTGCGACCCTGGGCCTGGGCGAGCAAGTGCAGTTCCTAAAGGGGCGCAGCGATATTCCGCGCTTCCTGCTCGGCGCCGATATGCTGATCCACCCGGCCTACAACGAGAACACCGGTACGGTGCTGCTCGAAGCGCTGGTCGCCGGGCTGCCGGTGCTGGTTTCGAAAGTCTGCGGTTATGCCCATTACATTGCCGAGGCCGATAGCGGCCTGGTGCTGGATGAGCCGTTCGAGCAGGAGCAGCTCAACCGCTACCTGCAGCGTATGCTCGAAGACGCCGAGGCCCGCGCCGCCTGGTCGCGCAATGGCCTGGCATTTGCCGACAGCGCCGACCTCTACAGCATGCCGCAGCACGCTGCCGATGTGATCCTCAACCAGGAGCACGCATGAAGCTGATACTGGCTGAACCGTTCAAACGCCTGTGGGCCGGACGCGATGCCTTCGAGGCCGTCGAAGGCCTGCAAGGCGAAGTGTTCCGCGAGCTGGAAGGGCGCCGCACGCTGCGCACCGAAGTCGAAGGCGAGGGCTATTTCGTCAAGATCCACCGCGGCATCGGCTGGGGCGAGATCTTCAAGAACCTGTTCAGCGCCAAGCTGCCGGTGTTGGGTGCCGGCCAGGAATGGCGGGCCATCCAGCGCCTGCACGAAGTCGGCGTGCCGACCATGACCGCCGTCGCCTATGGCGAGCGCGGCAGTAATCCTGCCACCCAGCATTCGTTCATCGTCACCCAAGAGCTGGCGCCGACCATCAGCCTGGAAGATTTCAGCCTGGACTGGGTCAAGCAGCCGCCGCTGCCGCGCCTCAAGCATGCGCTGATCGCCGAAGTGGCGAAGATGACCGGCGGCATGCACCGCGCCGGGGTCAACCACCGCGACTGCTATATATGCCACTTTCTGTTGCACACCGATCGCCCGGTGACCCCGGATGATCTGAAGTTGTCGGTGATCGACCTGCACCGTGCCCAGACCCGTGCCAGCATCAGCCGCCGTTGGCGCGACAAGGACCTGGCCGCGCTGTACTTCTCGGCGCTGGACATCGGCCTGACCCGCCGCGACAAGCTGCGCTTTTTGCGCGGCTATTTCCAGCGCCCGTTACGCCAGATTCTGGCTGACGAGGCCGCGCTGCTCGCCTGGCTCGAACGCAAGGCGCAGAAACTCTACGATCGCAAACAACGCTATGGGGATGCGCTCTGATGGCGGGTTGGACACTGGCGCCGGGCTATGAATCGCTGGCGGCGGATTTTGGCAGTCTCGAGGCGGTGTTCGCGCTGCAGGGCGAACGCCTGACCAGCGACCCACTCAGTGAAGTGGTGCGCATCGAGCGTGGCGGGGTCAATTACTACGTCAAACGCTACACTGGGGCCGGCAAGCACATGCGCCGCTACCTGGGGCGGCCGCGAATCAAGGCCGAGTGGCAGAACCTCAAGCAGTTCGCCAAGTGGGGCATCCCCACTGCCGAGGTGGTGGCCTGGGGCCTGGAGCGCAAGGGCCTGGCCTTTGGCCGTGGGGCGATGATCACCCGTGAGTTGCCGCGTACCGAGGATTTGTCGGAGCTGGCCAAACACAATGATCCGCGCCTGGCCGATCGCGCCTGGGTCGATCACGTCAGCCGGCAGCTGGCGCGGCACACCCGGGTGATGCACGATCACCACTTCACCCATAACGACCTGAAGTGGCGCAATCTGTTGGTGGATGACCAGGGCACGCTATTCTTCATCGATTGTCCGACCGGTGACTTCTGGCGTGGCTTCATGCTCCGCCATCGGGTCATCAAGGACCTGGCCTGCCTGGACAAGGTTGCCAAGTACCACCTTTCGGCCACCCAGCGCCTGCGTTTCTATCTGCAGTACCGCGGGCATCAACGGCTCAATGCCCGCGACAAGCAACGGGTGCGCGAAGTGGTGCGCTTTTTCGAGGGAAGGGAATGACCGATTACCTGGCCAGCGGCGATCTTGCGCTGCTGCAGCGCCACGGCCTGAACGATTTCGAAGCGCTGTGGGCGCTGCAACTGGACGCCGTGGACGAACCCAATACCGGCCGTGGCGGCTGGAGCAGCGTGTTTCGCCTGGAGCTCGAGGGCAAGGGCTACTACCTCAAGCGCCAGTGCGATTACCTCACGCGGACCCTGCACCGGCCGTTCGGCGAGCCGACCTTCGCCCGCGAATTTCGCAATATCAGCCGCTACCAAAAGCTCAAGATCCCGGCCTTGCAGGCGGTGTTCTATGGCGAGCGCAAGAGCAAGGGCCAGCACCGCGCGATTCTCATGACCCGTGCCCTGGACGAGTGGAGCGACCTGGACAGCTTGCTCGAGCAATGGCCGCTGCTGGCTGCCGAGAAGCGCCTAGGGATTCTCCAGGCCTGCGGTCAGCTGGCGCGCACCCTGCACGCCGCAGGCCAGGTGCATGGCTGCTTCTATCCCAAGCACATCTTCCTGCGTGAGCGCCGCGAAGGCTGGCAAGCGCAGCTGATCGACCTGGAAAAGACCCGCCCACTGCTGCTGGGCATGCGTGACCGGCTCAAGGACCTGGAGCCACTGCTGCGTCGCACCCGCGCCTGGAGCGAGGGTGATGTGCGCAGCATGCTGGCGGCCTATCTTGAGCAGCCCGCCGACAGCCCGCTGGTGGCGACCTGGCTGCAGCGCCTGGTGCGCCGCCGTCGTGAAAAAGAGGCACGTTGATGCGTTTGTCTGAATTGAAAGTAGCCGGGCGCAGCCCGGCTTTGCCGCTGAGCGTGACCCTGGCCGACGCCGCAGGCAGTGCCGAGCTGCAACTGCTCAGCCTGTTGCGCGTGCTGCCCGGCCAGCGTTACGTCGGTGCAGGTATCTGGCGCGGCACTCCGGTGCTGGCCAAGCTGTTGGTCGGCAACAACGCTGCCCGGCATTTCCAGCGTGAGCTCGAAGGCGTCAAGCTGATGGCTGCACAGGGCCTGACCACCCCGCAACTGCTGGCCGACGGCCTCAAGGAAGGCGAGGGCGGCTGGTTGTTGTTCGAGTTCCTCGAAGGCGCCGAGAGCCTGGGCGATGCCTGGGCCGAAGTCGAAGCGCTGCCGCCGTTGGCCGACGAGCAGCACCTGGTGCTCGGCGAGGCACTGACTGCGGTGGCGCAGATGCATGCTAAAGGCCTCTGGCAAACGGACTTGCACCTGGACAACTTGTTGCGTCACAACGGCCGCCTGTACCTGATCGACGGCGCCGGGATCAAAGCCGAGACGCCAGGGCAAAACCTCTCGCGCCAGCGCGTGCTGGAAAACCTTGGGGTGTTCTTCGCCCAGTTGCCCAAGCGCCTGGAGCCGTTCATCGAAGAGTTGCTGGTGCACTATCTGCTGGCTAACGGCGAGCATGCGCTGCCTTTGGAAGCCCTGCAAAAGCAGGTCGACAAGGTCCGTGCCTGGCGCCTGAAGGATTACCTGGATAAGGCCGGTCGAGAGTGCACCCTGTTCAGCGTGCAGCGTACCCTGTCTGGCCTGCGGGCGATCCGCCGGCCAGAAGTCGAGGCCATGCTACCGGTGCTGGAGCAGGCCGACGCCTTGATCGACCAGGGCCATCTGTACAAAACCGGCGGCGCGGCCAGTGTCGCCCGGGTCGAGGTAGATGGGCGCAAGTTGGTGCTCAAACGCTACAACATCAAGAACACCGCGCACTGGTTCAAGCGTTTCTGGCGCCCGAGCCGGGCCTGGCATTCGTGGATCGAGGCGCATCGCCTGACATTTCTCGACATCGCCACGCCCAAGCCGCTGGCGGTGCTCGAACAACGGGTCTTGGGCCTGCGCAGTCGTGCCTACCTGGTGACCGAATATGCCGATGGGCCAGACCTGATCGAGTGCTTCAAGCCCTATATCGACAGTGGTGATGCACCCCAAGAGCAGCTGCAGGCACTGGTTCACCTCATGCAGCAACTGATCCGCGAGCGCATCAGCCATGGCGACATGAAGGGCCACAACCTGTTCTGGCAGAACGGCCAGTGGTCGCTGATCGATCTCGACGCCATGTGCCAGCACGCCACCCAGCTCAGCTTCGCTGCGGCCTACTCCCGCGATCGGGCGCGGATGCTGCGCAACTGGCCCAGTGGCAGTGCCCTGCACCAACGTATCGATCAGCTGCTGCCAAGGCTTGCCGAGTAAGCTGCCGGAAGCGCCAGCCAGTCGCTGCTGCGGCCGGTTTGGCGCACCCGGATGCGCCACTGGTCATCATGCCAGCGCAGTACCGCCCAAGCGGCAACGCTGCCTCGCAGGCTTTCAGGCATTACCAGGTGGTAGTGTCTTTTGAGCAGATGGCGGCGCACGGAAAACTGATTCGCTCCCAGCTGCACATAGAGCTGAGTGTTCTCTTCAAACAGGTTTTCATCGGCTGCGTCAGCAACACCTTGCAGGGTAGATTTCAGGCGGCAGTCGTCCAGTAGTTGCTGGAGATCAGGCAGCCCGTCGTGCCAGAGCAGCGGTGAATCAACCACCCAACTGCTATCCAGACAGCGCTTGATGGGCAGTTGCAGATAGGCATTGGGCAAGTTTGGATCGATGGCGCGCCAGCGCGTCCCGTCGAAGGTGACATTGAAGTAGCGGCCAAGGTTGTCCTTGACGTAGTACTGGGACAAGCCGGGGCTGACTGATCTCTGCTCGTAGACGGCCTCACCGTGGGGCGCATCGATGCGGTAGCGCAAACTGGCGACTTCGGGGGTTGCTTCGTAGTGCTTGGGTAGCGGTACTGGCGGTGGTTTCGGTAGCCCACGCATGGCTCGACGCATCAGCCCTGAACCAGACATATCGTTTAGCCCCGCAGTGGCATGCCCGAGTGCGGCGACAGCGTGATGCAGGGCACCGCTATGATCGTCGTGTTCGAATGCTTCAAAACCATCCCAGATGGAAATACCCATGCGCCCGAACGCCAGTGCCACCGAGCCTGCCTGCGGCAGGACCAGGGTGACGATATCCAGTAGCAGCCTCAGTACATTGACCGAGTATTGACCTAGCAACTCTTGGTTGCTGCGGGTCACGTTATCGGCCTGAGCCAGTAGATGTTTCACTTCGGCCCGGTAGCTCGCCTGGTAAAAGTTGCCGGTGATCGTCTGCAGGCTGATATGCGAGCCCAGGCGGCCTTTGAGTAGCAGCTGTTCCAACGCTTTGCCGTTGCCCAGTGGCAAACGCTGCAAGACATAGCGGCGCAGCTGCGTATCGGTGCGCACGGCGCGGATCAGCGCCCTGGCATTGGTGTATTCACGCCATGGGCGACGGTCTGGCGCGTCGGGGCAGTAGGCCACGATGCGGTTCGAGTTCTCCGGGGAAACCAGCAATAGCACCCCTAGCAAGGTTTGCCCTTGGATCAGTATCTGCCGCACGATCACCTGTTGCTCGTTGTAATGAGGGCGGTTGTGGCTATCGGGCGCATGGATCGCGGTATTGGCCCAGCCATAACCCTGGTCGAACGTGTCACGCTGAAAATGGCCTGCGTAACGCGCCTTCACTGCTTCGGCATTCATGCGCGTGCGGTTGAGTTGCTCATACGCTTGCTGGCGCCAATGGCCATGTGGTGAATCGAGCAGTTGGGTGCGCAGATAAGCCTGATAACTACTGCCGGCGTTCAATCGACGAATGATCTGTTTGACCCTCAGCGGGGTAAGCGCTGGTAATGCCTGGTCGTTGTCCAGATGCACGCGTGCGGTCAGCCAGTAATCGACATCGAACCAAGCGATGTTGAGCAGTGCCAGCTCGTCCAGCCGATAGGTCTGCTTGACCAGTTCGACGCTTGTGCCTGCCTGCGGGTTGCTTACCACGGGAATATAGGCACTGCTGTCGAGCGGGTTGAGCAGCGGTCCGACCTGACGCGCCAGGGTCACGCTGATCGAGATATCTTGCGGGGCAGTATCGATGCCAGGGTCGCGCTGCAAGAACTCGCGCAGACGCTCGCGCACCCAGTTCAACAGCGAGTGGCGCTGGTTGAACTGCTCCAGGGTGAGAATGCCCGGTGCGGCAGCTGCCTGGATGGCTGCGACCTGCTCCTGCATCGCTTGCATGATGTGCGCGACGCCTTGCTGGCTGGTGGTGCGCAACCAGTTGGGCAAGTGTTTTTCCAGCAGCAGACCGTAGCGGGTGGCCAAAGGGCCGTGGCTGCTTAGCTCGTGGTGAAGATTCAATGCACTGGCCAGCTTGGCATCGAGCTGGCCGATGTCACGCTGCAGACCGCGTTCGAACGCGGTTCGCCAGGCGAGCGTCAAGCGCTTGCCATGGGCATCGCCAATGGCCAGTGCCTGCGACTGCGCGAGGTCTTCGTTGTACCAGTCATAGCGCAGGCGCTCGGCTCGGCACGCACGTCGCTGCTGCTCAGGCTCGACCAGCAGTCTGCTCAGTGGTTCGCTCTGTTGTTGATCTTCAAGGCGTTCACACAGCTCCACATGCAGCGTGGCGAGGCTTTCGAATGCCTCGATACCATGCGCGACGCTACACAAAATCACTCGCCCGACCGGCTATTGAGCCTCGATCAAGCGACCCTCAGGGCCGTGTTCAGTGAGGATCATTACCCCAGGCAGATGACTACGCCAGTTTGGCGCCGTGCCGGACAGTAGGGGGCGATACAGCTGGGGGCGGCCAGTGGCGGGCAGGTGTCGGCGTTGCCAGGACAGCGGCAATTCAAGGCAGGTGTTGAGCAACTGGGCGTGTTCTGGCGACAGGGTCTGGTCGTTTAGGCGTAAGCGCCTCTCGGTGAACAATTGCTCTCGGCGCAATGACGCCAGGCGGACCTCACGGCTCAGCCCCTTGCTGTCGCGCTCCAGCCAATAGCTTGCCAGATCGGCATGCAGGGTCTGGCGAACGGTTGCGCAAAAGCTGCCGATCCGCGTGCTGAAGTCGGCCGGCAGGCTGAGATGCGGATAGGCGTCATGGCGGGGGGCAGTGGCAACTGGCAGCGTGAAGGTTGCGCCATCGAACAGATGTAAACCGACCAGTTCCAGCAGCTGCCAACGGCCAAAGTACAGAGCGCGGGCGGTGATGTTTTGCCTTGGGAAGAGGTTCGCCAGACACTGGTCGAGGCGGTATTCCACACCCGGCAGTGGCGGCAGCAAGGTGTTTAATTGGGTGTCTAGTGCCTGGAGCAGCAGCAACGGCGTCACGGGTCATCTCCGAGGGGTGAGGATGTCCCATGCTGCCGCGAAGTGCCCAGGCCTTGGCGTTAACCCGATACCTCAGCGCCGCAGCAGGCTGCGCATGCCCAACCATGCCGGGATGCCCAGCCCAAGCCAGGACAGCCCATCCCACCAACCGTCGCCGAGCAACGCGGCGAACAGTCCTAGGGCGCCGAGCAGGCCAATCAAGGCCGGCCAGGCGAAGATCCGCGCGGTGGCTTGCGACTTGTGGCTCATGCTTTGGCCTCACGGGGTTTGCGCTGCTTGGCGAGCCACAGGTACAGGCCGCTGCCGAGTACGATGATGGTCAGGACATCGAGCAGCGCCCAGAGGATTTGCATCGGTCGTCCGCCATAGTCGCCAAAGTGCAGTGGCTGCGACAGACCGAGGGCGTCCATGTACCACGGTCGGTCGCCGACTGCGGTGACCTCAAGGGTCTTGGCGTCGATCAGTACTGGTGTGAACAGGTGCGAGGTCAGGTGGCTGGCACCTTTCATGAACACCGCATAGTGGTGCTCACTGGAGAAGCGCGTGCCGGGAAAGGCAATGAAGTCGGGGTGCATGCCAGGCGCTGCGTGTTCGGCGATTTCCAGCAGGCGACTGGCGGGGGCTCGTTCTGTCAGCGCTGGCGCATCGCGGTAGGGCGCGACCAGGGCCGTCAAACTTTCGTTGCGCCAGGCAGCGATCACCAGGTCGGCGCAGGCGCTGATCACGCCGGTGACGCCGACCACCAGCGCCCAGGTCAGGGTGACCACGCCGATCAGGTTATGCAGGTCGAGCCAACGCAGCCGGCGTGACTTGTCGCGGCGCACCGTGGCGAACTCCAGGCGGCGCATGAAGGGCGCGTAGAGCACGGTGCCGGAGATGATCGCCAAGACGAACAGCACGCCCATGAACGCTAGCCAGAGTTTGCCGGGCAGGCCGGCGAACATGTCCACGTGCAGGCGCAGCAGGGTCATCATCAAGCCGCCATTGGCCGCAGGCATGGCAACCGCCTCGCCGGTGCGGGCGTCGAGCATGAAGGTATGCGAGTCGTTAGGGTCGCTGCCCGCGCTGGCGGCGGTGATGGCGATCACGCCGTTGCGCTCGTCCTCGTCATAGCCGAAATACTGCATGACCTCGCCGGGACGATGTTGCTCGGCCTTGAGTACCAGCTGCTGTAGATCCAGGTGCGGGGTGTCGGCGGGCATTTGCCGCAGCTCAGGGGCATCGCCGAGCAGGTGTTCCAGCTCGTGGTGGAAGATCAGTGGCAGGCCGGTGAGTGCCAGCAACAGCAAGAACAGCGTACAGATCAGGCTGCTCCAGGTGTGGATCGCGGACCAGCGGCGGATGGTTTGGCTTTTCATCACGGGGGCTCTTGTGTCGCCTGCTTTGGGGCCGCTTTGCGGCCCCTGCATGGCTCAGAACTTGTAGTTAACGCTGGCCACCACATTGCGCTCGTCGCCGTAGTAGCACCAGTAGCCATCGCAGTTGGACAGGTAGTCCTTGTTGAACAGGTTCTTCGCCTCAACCGCCACGCTCAGGCCTTTCATGCTGTTGTCCAGGCGGCCGAGGTCGTAATGCACCGAGGCATCGTAGACGGTGTACGAGCTGACGTGGGCGATCTCGGTATTGGCAGTGTTGCCATAGGTATCGCCCACGTAGCGCACGCCGCCACCAATGCCGAAGCCGTCAAGCGGGCCGCTGTGCCAGGTGTAGTCGGCCCACAGGGTTGCCTGGTTGCGCGGGATCAACGCCATGCGGTTGCCCTTCTCGCTCGCCAGCCCCTTGGTGATCTCGGTGTCGGTGTAGGTGTAGGAGGCAATCGCCTTGAGGTTGTCGGTCAGCTGGGTGGAGGCTTCCAGCTCCAGGCCGCGCACCTGCAACTCGCCGACCTGGCGGGTAATGCTGCCTTCGGTAACGCGCACGTTTTCCTGGGTCAGGTCATACACCGCTGCGGTGAGCAAGGTCTGACTGCCGACAGGCTGGTACTTCACGCCCACTTCGTACTGACGGCCTTCGGTCGGGTCGAACGATTGCGCCGAATCGACGTTGGCGCCCATCGCCGGCTGGAACGACTCGGTGTAGGAGATGTACGGAGTGATGCCGTTGTCGAATACATAACTCAGCCCTACGTTACCGCTGAAGGCCTTGTCGCGTTGGGTGCTGGTGGCATCGGCCTTGTTGTGGAACACGGTGCCGGTGTGCACCCAGTCTTCACGTCCGCCGAGGGTCAGGCGCCAGTTGTCCAAGGCCATCTGGTCCTGGATGTAGACGCCGGTCTGGCGGGTTTTCTGGCTGAAGTCCTGCAGGGCGAAGTAGCTGACATTGGACATGTCGCCGCCATACACCGGGTTGCCGACGTTGATTGGCGGCACATTGTTGCCAATCACGTTGCCATTGCTGTCATACACGTACGAGCCGCCATACAGCCACTGGTAGTTGGTGTTCGAACGTTGGTGATCCAGGCCCAGCAACAGGGTGTGGCTGATGGCGCCGGTCTGGAAGTCGGCCTGGAAATTATTGTCCACGGCGAACTGGCTGATGTCTTCGTTGACGATGCCCGCCTCGCGGTTGACGTTGCCATCGGCGTCGACCGTGTTGATGGTGCCCACGTTGACGGCCTGGAACGCCAGGTCGCTCTTGGTATAGCGCAGGTTCTGACGGAACTGCCAGGTGTCGTTCAGACGGTGCTCGAAGGCATAGCCCAGGGCGTAGTAGGTGCGGTCGTAGAAATCCCAGTCCGGTTCGCCGAGGTTCTTGTGATGGGAGATCTTGCCGGCTGGAGAGTCCAGCTTGGTGCCCTGTAGGGGCAGGAACTGGCCAGTGATGCCGGTATCGTCGCGGGTGTACTGGGAGATGAAGGTCAGCTTGGTGTCTTCATCGATGTTCCAGGTCAGGCTCGGCGCGAGGTTATAGCGCTTGTCGGGAATGTGGTCGATGGGCGAGTTGCTGTCGCGCACTACACCGCTGACGCGATACAGAAAGCGGCCTTCGTCGTCGATCTTGCCAGTGCTGTCGAAGTTGATTTGCTTGTGTTCGTTGCTGCCGACCTGGGCTTCGATCTGGTTGACGCTCTCGGCCTGCGGGCGGCGGCTGACCATGTCGAGCATGCCGCCTGGCGGGGTCTGGCCATACACCGACGAGGCTGGACCACGCAGCACAGTGATGCGTTCAAGGTTCCACGGCTCGACCTTGGGGTTGGAGAACGAACCCTTGGGCAGCGGCAGGCCGTCGAGGAACTGGGTTGGGTCGAAACCGCGCACGCGCAGCCAGTCGGCACGCGAGTCGGAGCCGTAGCCGCTGCTCTGCACGCCAGCGGTGTAGCGCAGGGCGTCGTTGAGGTTGAGTACCTGACGATCGTCCAGTTGCTGGCGGGTAATCACGCTCATCGAGCGTGGCGCCTCGACGATTGGCGTATCGGTCTTGCTGCCCGCGGCGGTGCGAGTGGCTACGTAGCCGCTGGATGCACCCCAGGCGCTTTCATAGTCGCTGTTGGCGTTGATCGCGGTTTCCGGCAGCGCCAGGCTGCCGTCTGGGGTGGCAACCAGGCTATAGCTGCCGACGCTGCTCTGTTGCAGTTGCAGGCCGCTGCCACGCAGGGCCGCTTGCAGGGCGCCGAGGGCGTCATATTGGCCGCTGACCGGGGCCGAGGTGCGGCCGCTGACGATCGCCGGATCAATGGCCAGGGCGATGCCGGCTTGGCTGGCGATCTGGTTCAGCGTGGTCGCCAGTGGCGCGCTAGGCAGATCATAGGCGCGCACGGACTGCTCGGCGGCGTAAACGGCAGGGCTGGCAAACGGCGCGGCCAGGGCGATGGCCAGAGCCATCAGGCTGGGGCGCAGGAAACAATCAACAGCACGGGACATGCAGCGGCTCCTCGACGGATAAGTGCTAACTGCTTCCTTGCCGAACGAGATTTGAAAAGTGACAGGGGGCTGTCGAAATTATTTTTTGGTCAATCTGCCAGGTGTACAAACGCGCAAGGCGCTGGCTGCGTGGGAACTGGCTGCGTGGAGTGGGCTGCATGAATGTTTGCGTGAGCTTGCCACGTGGGAGCGGGCTTGCCCCGCGATAGCGTCGGCATGAGCCCCCGCACATAGCGATCTGACGCTATCGCGGGGCAAGCCCGCTCCCACGCAGCTCGATCCACGCAGCTCGATCCGCCGCAGTCAGTTCCCACGCGGCCAGTCCCGCGCAGCCAGCTCACGCAGTTCGTGCATGCAGCCCGCTCCCACGTAGCTCGCGCACATGTCGCCCACTACCAGGCAAATCCGTTGCGGGGCGTGCCACCGTTACTTGGCAACCACCGTCACCCACCAGGGCGTATGCCGCTCGACCTTGACCGGCAGCGCCGGCAGCAACGAGGCCAGCGCCAGGTCGGTGTCGGTCAAGGGGAAGCTGCCGGTCACGCGCAGGTTGGCCACTTCATCGGCTACGCCCAAGTGCCCGCTGCGATAGCGGCCAAGCTCGGCGACCAGGTCGCCCAGACGCACGTTGTCCACCACCAGCATGCCGCGGGTCCAGGCATCGGCCCCAGCGGCCACTGGGCTGATCTGGCCCAGGCCATTGGCATTCATCAGCACCTGCTGACCTTCGCGCAAAACTCGCTCATCGCCACTGTTCGACGGCATCGCCGCCACCTGCGACTGCAACACCTCAAGGCGCGTGCCGTGTTGTTCTCGCTTGACCAAAAAGCGCGTGCCGAGGGGCCGCAGCCGACCATCGTCGGTGCGCACCAGCAGTGGCCGCAGGTCCTGATGGCCGGTTTCTACGGAAATCTCGCCCTGATGCAAGACGATCAGCCGTTCGTCACCCTCAAAATCGATATCCACTGCGGTGTGGGTATTGAGGCTCAGCAGGGTGCCGTCTTCCAGGCGCAGGGTGCGCAGTTCGCCGGTAGCGGTGCGCTGGTCTGCCAGCCAGTAGCCGGGCGACAGTGACGGCGCGCCGATTTGCAACAGCAGCGCGCCGACCAGCAGCATCCCTGCCAAGCCGCCGCCCAGCTTGCCAACCCGTCGGCGCAGGCTGACCCGTGACTGCAGCAGGGCTTTACGCGCAGGCCCAGCCGCGGCGCTGACGCGCTGATCGAGCATGCCTAGCTGGCGCCAGGCGCGGGCGTGCTCTTCGCTGGCGGCATGCCAGCGGATGAATTCGCTGCGCTCATCGGGCGAACCGCAGCCTTCGTCCAGGCACAGCTTCCAAGCGATTGCGGCGTCCAGCACCTGGTTCGAAACCGGTGCGGCGCTCACGTCGGCTCCCCGTACAGGGCGATGTAGCACTGGCGCAGGCCTTGGGCCAGGTACTGGCGTACCCGCGAGACCGAAACTCCCAGGCGCTCGGCAATCTCGGCATGGCCCATGCCATCGAGGCGGTTGTGCAGGAACGCGGCGCGAGCCTTGCTCGACAGCTTGCTGAGCAATCGGTCGATGGCCTTGAGGTCTTCAAGAATCAGGTGTTGGATTTCCGGGGAAGGGTGTTCGGCCTCGGGCATCAGCGACAGCTCGGCCAGGTAGGCCTGCTCCAACGCGGCGCGGCGAAAGTGGTCGAACAACAGGCCCTTGGCCACTGCCACCAGAAATGCACGTGGCTCACGCGGAGTGCTTAGCTGATCGCGGCCGAGCAGGCGCACGAAGGTGTCCTGGCTCAGGTCTTCGGCGCGTTGACGGCAGGCGGTGCTGCGTTGCAGCCAGGCCAGCAGCCAGCTGCGATGATCGCGATACAGCGCTCCGACCAGCTCGGCGTGTGGGCTCTGCGCAGACGACAAGAAACGTTCCCCGGAAACAATGCGTTAACTAACGATAATTATTCGCGATTGTTGCAGAGGCGGGGGGCGTGGCGCAATCGACGCTTATCGGATTGCCATTACAAACCGTGACTGTGGGCCTTGCGCCGGCGCCACTGTTGCAGGCGCAGGTTGAGCTGCAAGGGGCTGTCGAGCTGCTGACGGCGGGCCTGGCTGAGCAGGATCAGCGCGAGTTCTGCGGTGACCTGAGCATCAGCGCTGGCGTTGTGGCGCTCATCGACCTGCAAGCCGAAGCGTGCCACCCAGTCGTCCAGGCTGGCTTCGCGCAACACCGTGTCGGGGTTGAGCATTGGCGCCAGCTCAGCGACGTCGAAGAACGGATGCTGGAGGCGGTAGCCGAGGCTGTCTTTCAGCGCCCTGGCCAGCATGCGCTGGTCGAAGGGGGCGTGGAAGGCCAGCACCGGGCTGTCGCCGATGAACTCCATCAAGTCCAGCAGCGCCCCGGCCGGATCGCAGCCTGCGGCCAGGGCGTCTGGTCCCAGGCCATGGATCAGCACGCTGGGGGTGGTCTTCTGTGCAGGGCGGTGCAGGGTACGTTCGAACTGCTGGCTGAAATCGATCGCGCCATCCTCGATGGCTACAGCGCCGATCGACAACACCTGGTCGCGGTTGAGGTTCAGGCCACTGGTTTCCAGGTCGAGCACTACCCAGCGCTGTTCGCGCAGCGACAGCACACTCAGGGCGCTGGGTTTGGCCAGGTTGGCCAAACGCAGGCGCAGGTCGTCGTCCAGTGCCGGCAGGGCTGGGCGTAACCAGGCGAACAGGCTCATAGTTGATACCGCAGGGCCAGGCTGCTTTGCAGACGCTGAGCCTGGCGCAGCGACTCGCGCAGGATGCGTCGGTCCAGGTGATTGAGGCTGTCGGGGTCAACCCGGTTGGAGTAGGGCAAGTTATCTCGGCTCTGGCGCTGGTGCTGCTGCATGCGGGTCTGCTGGATGAAGTGGTAGGCCTCTTCGAACGCTGCGCCATCGAGTTCATCGATGATGCCCTTGGCCACCAGCTGGCGCAGACGCTCGAGGGTGTTGCAGGCGCCAATGCCATTGGCCAGGGCCAGCAGCCGTGCGCCGTCGACGAAGGGCGTCAGGCCCTGGACCTTGAGGTCGAGGGTGGCAGCCTTGTCGTTGCCCTGGCGCGTCAGGACGAACTCGCGCAGGCGGCCCACTGGCGGGCGTTGGCGCAGGGCGTTCTCGGCCATCATGCGCTGGAAGATGCGGTTGTCCTGAACCTGCGCAAGCATGCCCTGGCGCAACTGCTCGCAGGCCTGTTCATCGCCCCAGACCACGCGCAGGTCGAAGTAGATGGTCGAGCCCAGCAGGTTCTCCGGGCTGGCCTCCCTTACGAAGCCGGCGAAGCGCCGCGCCCATTCGCTGCGCGACAGGCACAGCTCAGGGTTGCCGGCCATGATGTTGCCCTTGCACAGGCTGAAGCCACATTGTGCCAGGCACTGATTGATGTACTGGGCCAGGGGCAGCAGCTTCTGGCGGATCGCCTCGGCTTCGGCGCTGTCGGCAGCTTCGAACAGGATGCCGTTGTCCTGGTCGGTGTGCAGGGTCTGTTCGCGGCGGCCCTCGCTGCCAAAGCACAGCCAGCTGAACGCTACCCCCGGATCGCCGCGCTCGGCCAGGGCCAGTTCGATCACCCGGCATACCGTGTGGTCGTTGAGCAGGGTGATGATCTGGGTGATCTGGGTCGAGGAGGCGCCATGGGCGAGCATGCGTTCGACCAGTTGGCCGATTTCGCCGCGCAGAGATACCAACGTTTCCAGGCGCGGCGCGTGGCGGATCGTTCGCGCCAGATGCACCAGGTCGACCCGTTGCAGGGAGAACAGGTCGCGCTCGGAGACCACCCCACACAAGCGCTGGTTGTCCACCAGGCAGACGTGGGCGATGTGCCGCTCGGTCATGGCCATGGCCGCATCGAAGGCGCTCGCCTCGGGCGCCAGGTAGAACGGCGCTGGGGTCATGTACTGCCCGATCGGCGCGCTCAGCTCAGCGCTGGCATCGGCCACCACCTGGCGCAGGTCGCGCAGGGTGAAGATGCCGATCGGAAAGCGCTGTGGGTCGATGATGACGATGCTGCCGACTTGCTGGTCGTGCATCAGTCGCACGGCATCACGCAACGGCGTGTCGGCGGTGCAGACCACAGGGTGGCGCATGGCCAACTCACCCAGGGGCGTATTCAGCGAGTATTGGGTGCCCAGGGTTTCCACCGCGCGCTGGCGCACCTGCTGGTTGACCTGATCGAGCAGGCTGCTGACCCCGCGCAGGGCGAAGTCGCGAAACGCTTCGGACATCGAGAACAGGCGGATGAACGCGGCCTTGTTCAGTTGCAGGCAGAAGGTGTCTTCGCCGGCCACGTGTTCAGTGCGGGTGGCCCGCTCACCGAGCAGGGCAGCCAGTGGGAAGCACTCGCCGCTGGTAATTTCGAAAGTAGTCTCCACCCCAGGCTTGGTGACGTGCTGGCGCTCGCCGACCACCCGCCCTTGCTTGACGATGTAGAAGTGCTCGACCGGGCCATCGGCGGGCTTGATGATGCTCTCGCCGCTGGCGTGGAAGCGCAGCTGACACTGCTCCACCAGGTAGGCCAGATGGCTGTGTTCCATCTGGTTGAACGGTGGGAAGCGCTGCAGGAACTGCAGGGTGCCTTGGATATTCTGCAGAACCGCAGTTCTGCCAGCCTGGCTGTAGGCGTCCTTTTTACTCATGAACTGACCGCATCGCTATGCCGATCTATATATCTCTATCTATATATAGTGATATCGGACTTTGTTGTTCTCGGTCCCCATGGTCGGCTGGCGGCCAGGTTGTGCCCATTGGACGTAAGTCTATGAGGGCATTGGGCCGTTGATACGTGTCAAGAATCCGACGAAAGGCAGGCTACATGGCGGCGGTTTTGCGGTCCTATCCGAGGCATGAGATTTTTTTGACGAGATGACCATGGCTGAGCATGACGAGATCCTGAGTGACGCCGAGAAAGAGGCGTTGGCCATGGTGACTGCACCCCCGGCTGAAGCGCAGTTGGTGCTGGTAGTGGATGACGACCCGCTGAACAGTGAGGCGTTGGCGCTTTACTTGAAAACCAAGGGGATTGAATGCGTTATCGCTGATGGCGCGCAGGCGGCGTTGAACAAGCTGCGGTGTGAGCCACGTATCGGCCTGATGATCACTGATCTGCGCATGGAGCCAAAGGATGGCCTGGAGTTGATCCGGCAGATTCGTGAGTCGGAGCGGGCGGCGTTGTCGATCATCGTGGTGTCGGGCGACACCGATGTGAAGGAGGCGGTGGATGTGATGCACCTGGGAGTGGTGGATTTTTTGCTCAAGCCGGTGGATCTGGCTCGGTTGCTGGAGCTGGTACGCAAGGAGTTGCGGATCGAGTGATGGGGGGGGCTGTTTGAACGCTATCGCGGGGCAAGCCCGCTCCCACGCTGGCCTACATAGGCAGGCCTATAGAGGTAGCGTGGGAGCGGGCTTGCCCCGCGATCTTTTGGCTTACAGCCCGTTACGCGCCTTGAACTCGCGGCGACGACGGTGCAGTACCGGCTCGGTGTAGCCGTTCGGCTGCTTGGCGCCTTCGACCACCAACTCCACCGCCGCCTGGAAGGCGACGTTGTCGTCGAAGTTCGGCGCCATTGGGCGGTACTGGGCATCGCTGGCGTTCTGCTTGTCGACCACCGCCGCCATGCGCTTGAGGCTTTCTACCACCTGCTCCTGGCTGACAATGCCATGGCGCAGCCAGTTGGCCAGCAACTGGGCAGAAATACGCAGGGTGGCGCGGTCTTCCATCAGGCCGACGTTGTTGATGTCCGGCACCTTCGAGCAGCCCACGCCGTGGTCGATCCAGCGCACAACGTAGCCGAGGATGCCCTGGGCGTTGTTGTCCAGCTCGTTGCGGATCTCTTCGGCAGACCAGTTGGTATCAGCCGCCAGCGGGATGGTCAGGATGTCGTCCACCGAAGCCGGGGTGCGCTTGGCCAGCTCTGCCTGACGCGCTTGCACGTCGACTTTGTGGTAGTGCAGCGCGTGCAGCACGGCGGCGGTCGGCGACGGTACCCAGGCGGTGTTGGCGCCGGCCAGTGGGTGGGCGATCTTCTGTTCGAGCATTGCCGCCATCAGGTCGGGCATGGCCCACATGCCTTTGCCGATCTGCGCACGGCCTTGCAGGCCAGTGGCAAGGCCGACGTCGACGTTGTTGTTCTCGTAGGCGCCGATCCACTTCTCATTCTTCATGGCGCCTTTGCGCACAACGGCGCCGGCTTCCATCGAGGTGTGGATTTCATCGCCGGTGCGGTCGAGGAAGCCGGTGTTGATGAACACCACGCGCTCGGCGGCAGCCTTGATGCAGGACTTGAGGTTGACCGTGGTGCGGCGTTCCTCGTCCATGATGCCGACCTTCATGGTATTGCGCGGCATGTTCAGCACGTCTTCGACGCGGCTGAAGATTTCTGCGGCGAACGCTACTTCTTCAGGGCCGTGCATCTTCGGCTTGACGATGTACAGACTGCCGGTGCGGCTGTTCTTGCGGCTGGTGTTGCCGTTGAGGTTGTGCAAGGCAATCAGGCCGGTGAACAGGCCGTCCTGGATACCTTCCGGGATTTCGTTGCCTTGGGCATCGAGGATCGCCGGGTTGGTCATCAGGTGACCAACGTTACGCACGAACAGCAACGAACGACCGTGCAGGGTTACGCTGCCGCCGTTAGGCGCGGCGTATTCGCGGTCTGGGTTCATGGTGCGAGTGAAGGTCTTGCCGCCCTTGCTCACGCTTTCGGCCAGATCGCCTTTCATCAGGCCCAGCCAGTTGCGGTAGACCACGACTTTGTCGTCGGCATCGACCGCGGCGACCGAGTCTTCACAGTCCATGATGGTGGTCAGCGCCGATTCCATCAGGATGTCTTTGACGCCAGCGGCGTCGGTGCTGCCGACTGGAGTGCTGGCATCGACCTGGATTTCGAAGTGCAGGCCGTTGTGCTTGAGCAGCACGGCGGTCGGCGCTTTGGCGTCGCCCTGGAAGCCGATCAGTTGCGCGTCGTCACGCAGGCCGCTGTTGCTGCCGCCCTTGAGCGCGACCACAAGCTTGCCGGCTTCGATGCGGTAGGCGGTGGAGTCGACGTGGGAGCCAGCGGCCAGTGGCGCGGCTTCGTCGAGGAAGGCACGGGCGAAGGCAATGACCTTGTCGCCGCGGACCTTGTTGTAGCCCTGGCCTTTCTCGGCGCCGCCTTCCTCGCTGATGGCGTCGGTGCCATACAGCGCGTCATACAGCGAGCCCCAGCGGGCATTGGCGGCGTTCAGGGCGAAGCGGGCGTTCATCACCGGCACCACCAGCTGCGGGCCGGCCATGCGGGCGATCTCTTCGTCCACGTTCTGCGTGGTGGCCTGGAAATCGTCGGCTTGTGGCAGCAGGTAACCGATTTCCTGGAGGAATGCTTTGTAGGCTGCGGCGTCGTGGGCCTGGCCTTGGCGCGCCTGGTGCCAGGCGTCGATCTTGGCTTGCAACTCGTCGCGCTTGGCGAGCAGGTTTTTGTTCTTTGGAGCGAGGTCGTTGATGATCTTCTCTGCACCGGCCCAGAACTGCTCGGCGACGATGCCGGTCCCCGGAATGGCTTCGTTGTTGACGAAGTCGTACAGGACCTTGGCGACCTGAAGGCCACCGACTTGAACGTGTTCAGTCATTGCTTGCCTCACTCTGCTCAGCTATTTCGCTCATCGTATTAAGCCTGTAGCGCTTCTCTAAACACGCACCAGTTCATGCCCGAGGGCGGCTGGGTGCGGCCTGCCAGACCAGCCGGCGGGCAATTTGCGTATTTTCACAGGCGCCATGGCAGACATCCAAACGACGTTTTGTAGTCCGCGTCGGGGCATACTACATGAAGCAGCAGGCGAGTGAACATCAGACCAAAAGCGTCGCTGCGCGACCAATTGGTCGCATAGGGTCACGCTGGGAGCCTGTATGTTCGCAAATTATCAGTGGATTGTTCCAGATAAATCTTGAAACAGTACACGATTGGTCGTGCGGATTGCCCTGCGGCAGGTTGCCGCGCCTTGCCTATACTGATTCGATCTCCAGGTTTCACGCCGCGAGCGGCGTGGCATTCAGCAGAGGAACGCGCAGTGGACCACCTCGTATTGACAGTGATCGCCCCCGACAAGGCTGGGCAGGTCGAGCGCATCGCCCAGTGCATCGCCGAACATAATGGCAACTGGTTGGAGAGTCGCATGTCGCGCATGGCAGGGCAATTCGCCGGAATTCTGCGCGTGGCTGTGCCGGCAGAATCCTACGACGAGTTAGTCGAGTCGCTGCAAGCGCTGGGCAAGTACGACATTCGCGTGCTGATTGCCGAGAGCGGCATCGAGCCATCGTGCACCTGGAAGCCGATTGCCATGGAGTTGGTGGGTAATGACCGGCCTGGGATCGTGCGTGACATTACTCGATTGCTGGCCGAGCTTGGGGTGAACCTGGAGCGTTTCACCACTGAAGTACGACCAGCGCCGATGAGTAGCGAGCCGTTGTTTCATGCCGATGCGTTGCTGGCGTTGCCGTTGACGTTGTCCCTGGATGACTTGCAAGGTCGCTTGGAGGCACTGGCGGATGATTTGATGGTCGAGCTCAAACTGCGGCCGGAAGATTAGTGCTCATTAGGGCCTCTTGGTGCCTGCGACGATAAGAGGTTATCCCTGATTTAAGGGGACGGCCCTGTGGATAACCTGGGGGTTCACCCCGCCAGCCCACGAGCGTCGCAGCCTCCAGCCATCTGCACAAAAAACATCCAGAAATCAGACGCTTGTGCACAAACCACGGGGACGAGGGTGTGGATAACCTCTGGAGATGTCGCTGTAGGCCATGCCAAACGTGGCCTACAGCGATTCGATCAATAATTGATCAGCTACGTTTGCGCAGCGACAGCCAGGCATCAACGCTGTACAGCGCCAACCCTGCCCAAATGAACACGAACGCCAACAAGCTGCTCGACGACAAATGCTCATCGAACAGCAGTACCGCCTGCAGCAACACCAGGGTCGGCGCCAGGTACTGCAGGAAGCCCAAGGTGGTGTACGGCAGATGGCGGGCCGCAGCGTTGAAGCACACCAGCGGCACCAGCGTCACCGGCCCTGCGGCAATCAACCAGAGCGCTTGGCTGGTGCTGAAGAAGTCGCCTTGCACACTGCTCGCAGCCGGGTGCAGGAGCAGCCAGCCAATCGCCAGCGGCACCAGCATCCAGGTTTCCACCACCAGCCCAGGCAGCGCCGCTACCGGCGCCTGCTTGCGGATCAGGCCATAGAAGCCAAACGACAGCGCCAGAACCAGCGACACCCACGGCAGGCTACCGACCTGCCATACCTGCTGCGCCACCCCCACCGCCGCCAGCCCAACCGCCAGCCATTGCAGGCGGCGCAGGCGCTCGCCCAGGAGCAGCATGCCGAGCAATACGTTGACCAGCGGGTTGATGTAATAACCCAGGCTGGCTTCGAGCATGCGGCCGTTGTTCACCGACCAGACATAGGTCAGCCAGTTACCGGCGATCAACGCGCCGCTGAGCGCCAGAATCGCCAGCCGGCGGGGGTTGTCGCGCAGCTCGCGCCACCAGCCTGGATGTTTCCACACCAGTAGCAACAGCGAGCCGAACAGCGCTGACCAGAGCACGCGGTGGACGATGATCTCGACCGCCGGCACGCTCTGGATAGCTTTGAAGTACAGGGGGAACAGCCCCCAGATGATGTAGGCGGTAAGGCCCAGGATGTACCCGCGGCGCGGGTTGGCGGCGTGCATGCAGAATCCTTGCTTAGGTAGCTAAATAAAGCGACGCCTATTGTAGACAGACCCTCGCAGGGTTCTAGAACAATTTCAGTGGTTGTTCATCCAGGGCGGCGATCTGCTCACGCAAGGCCAGAATCTGATCGCCCCAATAACGCGGCTGGCCAAACCAAGGGAAGCTGCGCGGGAACGCCGGGTCGTCCCAGCGCCGCGCCAGCCACGCACTGTGGTGCAGTTGGCGCAGGGCGCGCAGCGGTTCGATCAGCGGCAGTTCGCGGGGGTCGAAGTCGTGGAATTCGTTGTAGCCGTCGATCAGCTCGGCCAACTGCCCCAGGCGCTCCTCGCGGCTGCCGGCGAGCATCATCCACAGATCTTGCACGGCGGGGCCCATGCGGCAGTCGTCCAGATCGACCACATGGTAGGCCTCGTCGCGGTGCATCAGGTTGCCTGGGTGGCAGTCTCCATGCAGGCGGATCAGCTGATGGGGAGTGCGCGCGTAGATCGCTTCGACGCGCTTGAGCAGGTCGCGGGCGACCGATTCGAAGGCGGGCAGCAGTTCCTTGGGGACGAAATTGCCTTCGAGCAGGGTGTTCAGCGAGGCATGGCCGAAGTTGTCCACAGCCAGTGTTTCGCGGTGCTCGAAGGGCCGGGTGGCGCCAACCTTGTGCAAGCGGCCGAGCAACTGCCCGAGGCGATAGAGTTGGTCGAGATTGCCCGGCTCCGGGGCATGGCCGCCACGCCGCGGGAACAGTGCAAAGCGAAAACCACCATGCTCGAACAGGCTACGGCCATCGTGCTCGATGGGGGCGACCACAGGCACTTCGCAATCGGCCAGTTCCGCGGTGAAGCTGTGCTCCTCATGAATCTGCGCATCGCTCCAGCGCCCTGGGCGGTAGAACTTGGCGATCAGCGGCTGCTGGTCTTCGATACCCACCTGATAGACACGGTTCTCGTAGCTGTTGAGCGCCAGTACCCGCGCGTCGCTGAGAAAACCGAGGCTCTCTACGGCATCCAGGACCAGGTCGGGGGTGAGGGTGTCGAAAGGGTGGGACATTGGAGCTCCAGAGGGGCGGCGTCGTGGCGACCATGGTATCGCATTCACCTGCGACACATGGGTAATCAGCGCCGGCCCCATCGCGGGGCAAACCCGCTCCCACGCTGCTTTGTAGAGTGTAGGAGCGGGCTTGCCCCGCGAACCGGGCGCGCAGCGCCCGGCCAGGCTACACCGGCACTCCGAGCAAAACGAAGGAGGGATGAAACTGCACCTGCAGCTCACTGCCCGGCCCAGCCTTGCGCTGCTGCAGCCAATCAGCCTCAACAAACGCACACAGTGTCTGCCCATTGCCCAATGCCAAGCGCACTTCACTGCTGCCGCCCTCGTCGACCAGCACTTCCTCAATCCTGGCGCGCAGGCAATTACTCCCTGGCTCCGGCGGTTCTTCATCGCCAAGCAGCTGCACCCAACCGGCCTTGAGCAACGCCACCACCATGCTGCCCAAGGCCAATTCCAGGCGCTCAGTGCTGTCGCGGGTAATCAATGCCTCGATCTCCAGCCCGCCGCCCAAGGCCAGGCTGACGCGATCGTGCCGGCCTTCTCGGCGTAACCCGCTGACTTCGCCTTGCAACTGATTGCGCGCACTGGTGCGCAGCATCAGCCGGCCAAGCAAGTCGAGGTCGCTGGTTTGTTCGGCCGCTTCCAGGATTTGCGCCTGCAAGCCTTGCAGGCGTTGGTACAAGCGCAGCACCCGCTCGCCTTCCTCGGACAACCGAGCGCCGCCACCGCCGCGTCCGCCCGTGCTGCGTTCGACCAGTGGCCGACTGGCGAGGTTATTGAGCTCGTCGATGGCATCCCAGGCCGCCTTGTAGCTGATCCCAGCGGCCTTGGCAGCGCGAGTGATCGAGCCCTGTTCGGCGACATGTTGCAACAGCGCGATACGCTGCGGCCGACGGGCGATGTGTTGGGTGAGCACGGTGGGTAAAGACATGGGGGCTGCCAGAGGTACACAAAGTTGCTGCGACGTTGCCGTCCACGCCTTGCCGAGTCAAGCCTGGCCAGGTTTGGGGGTACGCGCCAAGCAGTAGATATCCACCTGCCGCGCCCCAGCCTGGCGCAATAGCTGGGCCAGCGCTTGGGCGGTGGCGCCAGTGGTCAACACATCATCGATCAGCGCCAGGTGTTGGCCTTCGACGTCTGCCTTTGCTGCCAGGCAGAACGCCTGGCGCAGATTGCGCCGGCGCACGCGCGCGCTGAGTAGCTGTTGCGCTGGAGTATCCCGCGTTCGTTGCAGGAGTCGTTCATCGCAAGGGATACCCAACTGCTTCGACAGCCAGCGCGCCAACATCCCCGCCTGGTTGAACCCCCGCTGGCGCAGTCGACGTGCGGCAAGTGGTACGGGCAACAATTGGTCAGGCTTCGCCAACCCTTCGGCGTAGCGATGCTGTAGCTCATGCCCCAGCAGTTGCGCCATTAGTCGCCCCAGTGGCCATTGGCTGCGGTGCTTGAATCGGCTGATCAGCGTGTCGATCGGAAAGCCGAAGTGCCAAGGCGCCACGACTTGGCTAAAGGCGGGCGCGCGCCGGCTGCACTGGGCGCAGGTCAAGTCCGCCATCGCTAGCGGCAAGGCGCAGCGCAGACACTGTTCCTCCAACCAAGGCAGCTCGCGCTCGCAGCTGGTGCACAGCGGATAGGCTTGATGCGCCGGTTCATCGCACAGCAAACAGCTATGATCAATATTTGTACACTTGTAAACCAGCTGTCTCATGAGTGGTTGACAGTCCATAGGCCTTCCGTAACTATTGCCGCTATCCGTGATGCGCTGGCGGCTTTGCTGTCCCCGCGCCAGTCAGAGCCTAGATAAGGAAACGCCGATGAGCGCCAGCACAACTGCAACAACACGTCACGACTGGGCCTTGGCCGAAGTGAAGGCACTGTTCCAGCAACCGTTCAATGACCTGCTGTTCCAGGCGCAGACCGTACACCGCGCGCACTTCGACCCAAACCGGGTGCAAGTCTCGACGTTGCTGTCGATCAAAACCGGCGCCTGCCCGGAAGATTGCAAATATTGTCCGCAGTCCGGTCACTACAACACCGGCCTGGAAAAACAGAAGCTGATGGAAGTGCAGAAGGTGCTGGAGGAGGCCGCCCGCGCCAAAGCTATCGGCTCGACCCGCTTCTGCATGGGCGCGGCCTGGAAGCATCCGTCGGCCAAGGACATGCCGTATGTGCTGGAGATGGTCAAAGGGGTCAAGGCCATGGGGCTGGAAACCTGCATGACCCTCGGTCGCCTCGATCAGGAGCAGACCGCAGCGCTGGCCCAGGCGGGCCTGGACTACTACAACCACAACCTCGACACTTCGCCTGAGTTCTACACCAGCATCATCACCACCCGTACCTACAGCGAGCGCTTGCAGACTTTGGCCTACGTGCGTGACGCCGGGATGAAGATCTGCTCGGGCGGCATCCTCGGCATGGGCGAGTCGCTCGACGATCGCGCCGGCCTGCTGATCCAGCTGGCCAACCTGCCAGAGCACCCGGAGTCGGTGCCGATCAACATGCTGGTCAAAGTCGTCGGGACCCCGCTGGCCGAAGAAGAAGATGTCGACCCGTTCGACTTCATCCGCATGCTGGCGGTGGCGCGCATCCTCATGCCTAAATCCCATGTGCGTCTGTCGGCTGGCCGCGAGCAGATGAACGAGCAGATGCAGGCCCTGGCCTTCATGGCGGGAGCCAACTCGATTTTCTATGGCGAGAAGCTGTTGACCACTGCCAACCCGCAGGCCGACAAAGACATGCAACTGTTCGCCCGCCTGGGAATCAAGCCCGAAGCGCGCGAAGAGCACGCCGACGAAGTGCACCAGGCGGCCATCGAACAGGCACTGGTCGAGCAGCGCAGCAGCGAGATGTTCTACGACGCAGCGTCTGCCTGAACATGGCCTTCGACTTGACGGCGCGCCTGGCCGAACGGCGCGCCGCCGACCTGTATCGGCAACGCCCGCTGCTGCAAAGCCCGCAGGGGCCGGAGGTGGTGGTCGATGGCCAACCGCTGCTGGCCTTCTGTAACAATGACTACCTGGGCCTGGCCAATCACCCGGAGGTGATCGCCGCCTGGCGCGCCGGTGCCGAGCGCTGGGGTGTCGGCGGTGGTGCTTCGCACTTGGTCATCGGCCACAGTACCCCGCACCACCAGCTCGAAGAAGCCTTGGCCGAACTCACCGGGCGCCCGCGCGCGCTGCTGTTTTCCACCGGCTACATGGCCAACCTCGGTGCGATCACCGCGCTGGTAGGGCAGGGCGATACCATTTTGCAAGACCGCCTCAACCATGCCTCGCTGCTCGATGGCGGGCTGCTCAGTGGGGCGCGCTTCAATCGCTATCTGCACAACGACCCTGACAGCCTGGCCAAGCGCCTGGACAAAGCGACCGGCAACACCCTGGTGGTCACCGATGGCGTGTTCAGCATGGATGGCGACCTCGCCGACCTGCCTGCACTGGCCGAGACCGCTCGGGCCCGCGGTGCCTGGTTGATGGTCGATGATGCCCATGGCCTGGGCACGCTGGGCGCCACCGGTGCTGGCATCGTCGAGCACTTCGGTCTGGGCCTGGACGACGTGCCGGTGCTGATCGGAACCCTGGGCAAGGCCTGCGGCACGGCTGGGGCTTTTGTCGCCGGCAGTGAAGAACTGATCGAGGCGCTGGTGCAGTTCGCCCGGCCCTACATCTATACCACCAGCCAGCCACCAGCCCTGGCCTGCGCCACGCTCAAGAGCCTGGAGTTGCTGCGCCGCGAAAGCTGGCGCCGGGAGCATCTGGCTGCGCTGATCCGCCAGTTCCGTCAAGGCGCCGAGCAGATCGGCCTGCAGCTGATGGACAGCCCAACCCCGATCCAGCCGATCCTGATTGGCTACAGCGCGCGGGCCTTGCGCCTGTCGCGCATGTTGCGTGAGCGCGGGCTGCTGGTGACGGCCATTCGTCCGCCGACCGTGCCGGCCGGCAGCGCGCGTCTGCGCGTTACCTTGAGCGCCGCGCACAGTGAGGCCCAGGTCCAGCTATTGTTGAATGCATTGGCCGAGTGTTATCCACAGCTGGAGTCCGCCGATGCGTAACCGACTGATCCTCTTGCCCGGCTGGGGCCTGGGCACTGCTGCACTGGAGCCGCTGGCTGCCAGCCTGCGCGCCCAAGACTCACGCCTACAGGTCGAGTTGATGCCGTTGCCGGAGTTGCCCGAGGGCGATGTGCAGGCGTGGATCGACTACCTGGACCGCAAACTGCCCACTGACACCTGGCTGGGCGGCTGGTCGCTCGGCGGCATGCTCGCCAGCGAGCTGGCGCACAAGCGCGGCGACCACTGCTGCGGGTTACTCACCCTGGCCAGCAACCCCAGCTTCATCAGCCGAGCTGACTGGCCCCACGGCATGGCGCCAGACACTTTCGGCACTTTTCTCGATGGCTGCCGCAGCCATCACCAGGTGACCCTGAAACGCTTTCGCAGCCTGTGTAGCGAAGGCGCGCAGATGCCGCGCACTCTGTTGCGCCAACTCGGCGTCGGAGTGCCGGACACCGACCCGCTGTACCTGGCCAGCGGCCTTGAGGTGTTGGCCAAGCTCGATACCCGTACAGCCCTGGAACAGTACGCCGGGCCACAGCTGCACCTGTTCGCCGGGAGCGATGCGCTGGTGCCGGCTGAGGCGGCCAAAGCCTTGAGCGAGTTGTTGCCCGATGTCGAGGTGGGTTTGGTCGAAGAAAGCTCCCACGCCTTCCTGCTGGAATACCCACAGGAGCTTGCGGCGGGCATCAAGAGTTTTTTGCATGAGAGTGGTGATGACTGATCTTTCCCAGCCAAGCCTGCCCGGCAGCTTGCCCGACAAGCGCCAGGTAGCGGCATCATTTTCCAAGGCGGCAGCCAGCTATGACAGTGTCGCGGCGTTGCAGCGGGCGGTCGGCGAGGCGTTGCTCGAACTGCTGCCCGCTGATCTGACGCCGTCGAGCTGGCTCGACCTGGGCAGCGGCACCGGCTACTTCAGCCGCGCCCTGGCCGAGCGTTTTGCCGCAGCACTGGGGGTGGCGGTGGACATCGCCGAAGGCATGCTTGGCCACGCGCGCGGCCACGGTGGTGCTCACTTTCATGTAGCCGGCGATGCCGAGCGCCTGCCCTTGCAGGCAGAAAGCGTCGACCTGGTGTTCACCAGCCTCGCGGTGCAGTGGTGCAGCCAGTTCTCCAGTGTGCTCAGCGAAGCGCAGCGGGTATTGCGCCCAGGCGGTGTGCTGGCGTTCAGCAGTCTATGCGTGGGCACCCTGGAGGAGCTGCGCGCCAGCTGGCAGGCCGTCGATGGCATGGTCCACGTCAACCGCTTCCGCCGTTTCGAGGATTACCAGCGCCTGTGCGGCGAGAGTGGCCTGCACCTGCTTGGCCTTGAGCGCCGCGCCCATGTCCTGCATTACCCGGATGTACGAAGCCTGACCCATGAGCTCAAAGCCCTCGGCGCGCACAACCTCAACCCCGGACGCCCCTCGGGGTTGACCGGGCGGGCGCGGATGCAGGGTTTGTTGCAGGCCTACGAGCAGTTCCGCCAGGCCCAGGGCCTGCCTGCCACCTATCAAGTGGTTTATGGTGTGCTGCGCAAGCCATTGCAGCCTGGGGAGTGACATGAGCAAGGCCTATTTCATCGCCGGAACCGACACCGACGTCGGCAAGACCACCATCGCCGCCGGCCTTTTGCATGCGGCCAGGCTGCAAGGGCTGAGCACCCTCGGCGCCAAGCCGGTAGCGTCCGGGTGTGCGGTGACTGCCAAGGGGTTGCGCAATGCCGATGCGCAGGCGCTGATCGACGAAAGCACGTTCAAGCTGGCCTATGAGCAGGTCAACCCGTTTGCTTTCGAGCCGGCCATCGCCCCTCATCTGGCGGCGCGGGAAGCTGGAATCGCGCTTGGCGTATCTGCGCTGCTGGCAGCTATGCAGGCTGTGCTCAAGCAGGACGCGGACTTCACCCTGATCGAAGGCGCCGGTGGCTGGCGGGTGCCGCTGTCTGATCACGCCAATCTGTCCGATCTGGCGATTGCCCTGAAGCTGCCGGTGATTCTGGTGGTGGGAGTGCGCCTGGGGTGTATCAATCATGCGCTGCTCAGTGCCGAAGCGATCGCTCGGGATGGCCTGCAACTGGCCGGGTGGGTGGCGAATATCATCGAGCCACGGACTTCGCGCTTGGAAGAGAACCTTGCCAGCCTGGCTGAGCGGCTCCCGGCGCCTTGTCTGGGGCGGGTGCCCAAGCTTAAGCAGGCCAGTGGTGCTGCGGTGGCTGAATACCTGCAGCTGGATTTGCTGGATTAGTTTGGACAAGGCTGGGCTGCGGAGTTTGGCGGATATGCCTCGGGTCTATCAGCTGGCACTAGGCTATTAGGGATTTAAACGGGCCTTTTCGCCCTAGGGCTGCTTTAATGAAGCCTGTCCGTTATCCAGCGTCATTGGAGTTTTGACATGGAAATCACCGGTAGCTCTGCCTACTACGCGGGTCTCGGCGCCATTCAGGCCGGGCAGAACCGCGTCGATCAGGCCGCCAGCCAGATCGCCAACCAAAGCGTTGAGCGCAACGCCACCAGCCAGTCCAGCGACTATCAAGCCGAGCGCCTGCGCGCTGTCGATCGCAGTCAGCAAATGGATCTGGCCACCAGCACCGTGCAACTGGCGCTGGGAAAAAACGAAGTCGAACTGGGCGTCAAAGTCGCCAAGGCTTCCGATGAAATGCTCGGCAGGTTCATCGACACCTACGCCTGATTGCAGGTATCAAAACTTTCTCGTGGGAAACGTTCTCGTGGGAGCGGGCTTGCCCCGCGATTGCGCCAGCCCTGATCACGTGGTCGAAGGCTCGGATGTCATCGCGAGGCAAGCCCGCTCCCATGTTTGTTTGGCCGTGGCATAAATGCCCTGTTTCGCGACGTAAATGGCACCATAGTCCCTCCTTGACATTACCGGCCCCTAAACGTAAGTTTCAAACAACTGTTTGACCGAAAGCCACCAAGAGCTGGTCGGTATCAGCGGTCACCCCACCGGACTCCTCAAGAGGTTCATCGCAATGCCTGAATACAAAGCCCCCTTGCGTGATATTCGCTTCGTTCGCGACGAGCTGCTCGGCTATGAAGCGCACTATCAAAGCCTGCCGGGTTGCGAGGACGCCACGCCCGATATGGTCAACGCGATTCTTGAGGAAGGCGCGAAATTCTGTGAGCAGGTGCTGGCCCCGCTGAACCGCGTTGGTGACCTGGAAGGCTGCACCTGGAGCGAGTCGGGCGTTAAAACCCCCACCGGCTTCAAGGAGGCCTATAAGCAGTTCGTCGAAGGTGGCTGGCCGAGCCTGGCCCATGACGTCGACCACGGCGGCCAAGGCTTGCCTGAGTCGCTGGGCCTGGCGGTGAGCGAGATGGTCGGTGAGTCGAACTGGTCGTGGGGCATGTACCCAGGCCTGTCGCACGGCGCCATGAACACCATCTCCGAGCACGGCACCGCCGAGCAGCAAGAGACCTACCTGACCAAGCTGGTGACTGGCGAATGGACCGGCACCATGTGCCTGACCGAGCCGCACTGCGGCACCGACCTGGGCATGCTGCGGACCAAAGCCGAACCACAGGCTGATGGCTCCTACAAAGTGTCCGGCACCAAGATCTTCATTTCCGCTGGCGAGCACGACATGGCCGATAACATCGTCCACATCGTCCTGGCTCGCCTGCCTGATGCCCCAGCGGGCACCAAAGGTATCTCGCTGTTCATCGTGCCCAAGTTCCTGCCGACCGCCGATGGCGGCGTGGGCGAGCGCAATGGCGTCAGCTGTGGTTCGCTCGAGCACAAGATGGGCATCCACGGTAACGCCACCTGCGTAATGAACTTCGACAGCGCCACCGGCTACCTGATCGGCCCCGCCAACAAGGGCCTCAATTGCATGTTCACCTTCATGAACACCGCTCGCTTGGGTACCGCGCTGCAAGGCCTGGCCCACGCTGAAGTGGCGTTCCAGGGTGGCTTGAAGTACGCCCGTGATCGCCTGCAAATGCGCTCGCTGACTGGCCCCAAGGCTCCGGACAAGGCCGCTGACCCGATCATCGTCCACCCCGACGTGCGGCGTATGCTGCTGACCATGAAGGCCTTCGCCGAAGGCAACCGCGCGATGGTCTACTTCACCGCCCAGCAGGTCGATATCGTCAAGTACAGCCAGGATGAAGAGGCCAAGAAAAAGGCCGACGCCCTGCTGGCGTTCCTGACTCCGATCGCCAAGGCGTTCATGACCGAAGTCGGTTTCGAAGCCGCCAACCACGGTGTGCAGATCTACGGTGGCCATGGCTTCATCGCCGAGTGGGGCATGGAGCAGAACGTGCGCGACAGCCGTATCTCGATGCTGTACGAAGGCACCACCGGCATCCAGGCCCTGGACCTGCTCGGGCGTAAGGTGCTGATGACCCAAGGCGAAGCGCTCAAGGGCTTCACCAAGATCGTCCACAAGTTCTGCCAGGCTCAGGAAGGCAATGAGTCGGTCAAGGAGTTCGTCGAGCCACTGGCGGCGATCAACAAGGAATGGGGCGAGCTGACCATGAAGATCGGCATGGCCGCCATGAAGGACCGTGAGGAAGTCGGCGCCGCTTCGGTCGACTACCTGATGTACTCCGGCTACGCTTGCCTTGCGTACTTCTGGGCCGACATCGCCCGCCTGGCCGCTGAGAAACTGGCTGCTGGCACCAGCGAAGAGGCGTTCTACACCGCCAAGCTGCAGACTGCGCGCTTCTACTTCCAGCGCATCCTGCCGCGTACCCGCACCCACGTCGCAGCCATGCTGTCCGGCGCTGGCAACCTGATGGCGATGGACGAAGAGCATTTCGGCCTGTCGATCTAAGCCCAGCGGCTGTACGAAAAACCGCCTGCCCTCACCGGCAGGCGGTTTTTTGCTTTTAGCGCTACAAAAATCCTGTGGGAGCGGGCTCGTCCCGCGATGGCGCTTGCCCAGACAGCATCGTTGAACCTGCTGACGCTATCGCGGGCAAGCCCGCTCCTACAGGCGCTGTTGTATCTGGTAACGAGAAAACCTCAAGGAGCAGGGCCAATCTGCCGTTAAACACCCGGTGTATTCATCTATTCATGTGCGCTGCCGATGAACTAAAGGCACAATGCCATTATTGATCTGCCGGGTCGGAGATTACCCTTGTTTCAACTATCCGCTGTACGCGTGAGCCATTTCCTGCCGTCGCTGGTGTTGCTGGTGTCGGGGCTCGCGGCGGCTTACGTGCGAGACCTCAGCGTCTTCTTCACGTCGCTGTTCAATGTCCTGCCCACCTTGGTCCTGTTGCTGGGCGGTGCCTACTGCGCGGTGTACCGCCGCCAGCGGGAACTGTTCCTGATGGTCACGGTGTACATCGCCTACTTCTTGCTCGATACCCAGACCGACTTCTACCGCGATAACGGCCGGGTACGTGAAGACGCCGCCGTCATCTTCCATCTTGTGTGCCTACTGTTGCCGGCATTGTTCGGCTTATTCGCGGCTTGGCAGGAGCGCACCCATCTGGCCCAGGACATGCTGGCCCGGTTTGCCGTGCTGTTCGCGGTCGGCAGCGTAGCGGTGGCCCTTGAGCAGAGCTTTCCGGACGCCCTGCTGGCCTGGCTGGCAGAGATTCGCTGGCCCTCGCTGCATGGTCAGTGGATGAGTCTGATCCAGTTGGCCTACCCACTGTTCTTCGGCGTGTTCATCTTGTTGGTGGTGCAGTACCTGCGCCAGCCACGGCCACTGCATGCGGCGCAGATCATTGGTCTGATCGGTATTTTCTGGATGCTGCCCAAAACCTTCATCCTGCCGTTCACCCTGAACATCATGTGCAGTCAGGTGATGCTGATGATCGCGGCGGCGGTTTCCCACGAGGCCTACCAGATGGCCTTCCGTGACGAGCTGACCGGCCTGCCGGGTCGTCGCGCCCTGAACGAGCGGATGCAGCGCCTTGGCCGCAACTATGTGATCGCCATGACCGACGTCGATCACTTCAAGAAATTCAACGACACCCATGGCCACGATGTCGGTGACCAGGTGCTTCGCCTGGTCGCCAGCCGCCTGTCCAAAGTCACCGGTGGCGGTAGGGCTTATCGCTACGGGGGCGAGGAGTTTGCCTTGGTGTTCGCTGGCAAGACCGCTGAGGAGTGCATGCCGCATCTGGAAGCGGTGCGCGAGATGATCGCCAACTATGCTATCCAGCTGCGTGACCAGAACAATCGCCCGCAGGATGATTCGGCAGGGCGCCAGCGCCGTGCTGGTGGGGCCAACAGCACGGTGTCGGTGACCATCAGTATTGGTGTCGCCGAACGCCTGGTCGATCACCGCAACCCAGAAGCGGTGCTCAAATCGGCGGATGAAGCGCTCTACAGCGCTAAAGGTGCAGGGCGCAATTGCGTGATGATGTTCGGTCAGCAATCGCGGCGCGGGGCGGTGCGAATGGCGTGACCATGGGTGACTTATTGGTCATGTGATGACCCTATGTCTCGCAAAAGTTGTTCGGTTACACTGCCCTCATCCCAGTGCCGCGGTCCTGCGTGACCGCCCCGACCCTACTAGCGAGAGGTTGTCATGGCTGACTATAAAGCGCCCCTGCGCGATATGCGCTTCGTTCTCAATGAAGTCTTCGACGTGGCCACGCTCTGGTCGCAGCTGCCCGAACTTGCCGAGGCGGTCGACCAAGACACGGCCATGGCCGTGTTGGAAGAAGCGGGCAAGGTCACCAGCAAGTCCATCGCGCCCTTGAGCCGCTCTGGCGATGAAGAGGGCTGCCATTGGGACAACGGCGCAGTGCGCACCCCAGCCGGTTTCATCGATGCCTACAAGACCTACGCCGAAGGCGGTTGGGTCGGCGTTGGCGGCGACCCGCAGTTCGGCGGCATGGGCATGCCCAAGGCGATCTCGGCCCAGGTCGAGGAAATGGTCAACGCCTCCAGCCTGGCCTTCGGCTTGTACCCGATGCTGACGGCTGGCGCTTGCCTGTCGATCAATGCTCACGCCAGTGAAGCGCTGAAAGAGCAGTACCTGCCGAACATGTATGCCGGCGTTTGGGCCGGCTCCATGTGCCTGACCGAGCCCCATGCGGGCACCGATCTGGGGATTATCCGCACCAAGGCCGAGCCCCAGGCCGACGGCAGCTACAAGGTCAGCGGCACCAAGATCTTCATCACCGGCGGTGAGCACGACCTGACCGAGAACATCATTCACCTGGTGCTGGCCAAGTTGCCAGATGCCCCGGCTGGGCCCAAGGGCATCTCGCTGTTCCTGGTGCCGAAGTTCCTGGTCAATGCGGATGGCAGCCTGGGCGCGCGCAACCCGGCCACCTGCGGCTCGATCGAGCACAAGATGGGTATCCAGGGCTCGGCTACCTGCGTGATGAACTTCGACGAGGCGGTCGGTTACCTGGTGGGTGAGCCCAACAAAGGCCTGGCGGCGATGTTCACCATGATGAACTACGAGCGCCTGGGTGTGGGCATTCAGGGCCTGGCTTCGGCCGAGCGCTCTTACCAGAACGCCGTCGAGTACGCCCGCGACCGCCTGCAAAGCCGCTCGCCCACTGGCCCGCAGGCCAAGGACAAGGTGGCCGATCCGATCATCGTCCATCCGGATGTGCGGCGCATGCTGCTGACCATGAAGGCACAGATCGAAGGTGGCCGAGCGTTCTCCACCTATGTCGCGATGCAGTTGGACAGCGCCAAATACAGTGAAGACCCCGTCACCCGCAAACGCAGTGAGGAGCTGGTTGCGCTGCTGACCCCGGTGGCCAAGGCCTTCCTCACCGACCTGGGCCTGGAGTGCACCGTGCACGGCCAGCAGGTGTTCGGCGGCCACGGCTACATCCGTGAATGGGGCCAGGAGCAGCTGGTGCGCGATGTGCGCATCACGCAGATCTACGAAGGTACCAATGGCATTCAGGCCCTCGACCTGATGGGGCGCAAGGTGGTGGGCAGCGGCGGCGCGTTCTATCGCCTGTTCGCTGACGAGATTCGTCAATTCATCGGTACTGCCGGGGCAGATCTGGGCGAGTTCACTCAGCCGTTGGGCGCTGCCTTGGAACAGCTCGATGGGCTGACTGAGTGGGTACTGGAGCAGGCCAAGGCTAATCCGAACGAGATTGGTGCGGCGTCGGTGGAGTACCTGCACGCCTTTGGTTATGTCGCTTACGCCTATATGTGGGCGTTGATGGCGCGGGCTGCCAAGGCGGGTGAGGGGGATGAAGCGTTCTATGGCGCCAAGCTTGGCACTGCGCGGTTCTACTTTGCCCGATTGCTGCCGCGGGTGGATTCGCTGGTGGCTTCGGTGAAGGCCGGGAGTGAGTCGCTGTACCTGCTGGATGCTGCGCAGTTTTGATAATTCTGGGTCCGCTGCGCGGCCCTTCGCGGGACAAGCCCGCTCCCACAGGTACGGCGGCGCCCGTCAGAGCGGCGCTATCCCTGTGGGAGCGGGCTTGTCCCGCGAAGGGCCGCAAAAGCGGACCCAAGATTAGGGCTGACAAAAAATGACTTACATTTGTAAGCATTCTCTTACGCGACGTGGTGACTTTTCGCCTCTTTCATAAGATTGGATCCACGGTTAATCTTTCTTACATGGACGGAGCGTAGGAAGCGCAAAGGACAGAACAGGGACACGTAGGAATTCCTGCCAGGGTGGCGGGACGATAGGGATGTCAGGGAAACAGTCTGGAAAACCCCGCTTCGGCGGGGTTTTCTTTGTGCGCGTGTTTTTATCCCAACACGTCCAATGGCGAAACGCCCAGCGCACGGGCGTCGGTTTCTTCTTCCAGCAGCGTGCGCAGCAGCTCCACAGACGCCTGCTGGCGCTGGGCATCGCGAAACACCAAACCCACCTTGAGCGGTACTCGTGGCTCGCTCAGCGGCTTCCACAGCAGCTCCTGATCGTCTTCGGCAGCATCCTTGGCCCGCCCCGGCAGAATGGTCGCCAGCGAAGTGTGCGCCAGGCTGTCGAGAATCCCGCCCATGTTGTTCATCTCGGCCTGCACCTGCGGCCGCCGCCCTTGGTTGGCCAACTGTTCTTTCCAGATCTGCCGGATCTGAAACTCCTCGCCCAGCATCAGCATGGGCAATTCGGCGGCTTGTCTGATCGAGACCTTCTTGAAGTCTTTCAAGGGATGGGTATTGGGGATGACCAGCTGCAGCTCATCTTCGTACAGCATCAAACCATGCAAGCCGGGCTGTCGTGGCGGCAGGTAGCTGATGCCGATGTCCAGGTTGCCATTGAGCAGCCGCCGTTCGATCTCCAGCCCCGACAGTTCATAAATCTGCACGACCAAATGCGGCTGGGCCTTGCGTACCCGCTCGAGCAACTGCGGCACCAGGCTTGGCCGCACGGTCTGCAGCACGCCGATGGCCAGGGTGCGCAGCGACTGGCCCTTGAAGTTGCGCATGGCCTCATGCGCCCGCTGCAAGCCATCGAGCAGCGGCTGCGCATGGTTGTACAGGGTGTGCGCGGCAAGGGTCGGCAACAGGCGCTTGTTACTGCGCTCGAACAGGCTCAGGTCGAGGCTGTGTTCCAGCTGCCGGATCTGTTGCGACAGGGCGGGTTGCGACAGCGACAGGCGCTCGGCGGCACGGCCCACGTGGCCTTCCTCGTACACCGCGACGAAATAGCGCAGTTGGCGAAAATCCATAAGTAACACTTATCGAAAAAGCTGGAAAAACGAAATGGCCGCGTGGCCGCTAAGCCCCTAGTCTATCGCCGTATTCAAGCGCTACACAGCGATCATTTGACCGATTGTTACCGCTGATGAAAAACACTTTTGATAGGCAAGGCTAAAAGATCGGTTTTAGACCTGATCAATACTTTCCGGCATATGACCGGACCTTGACCGCCATCTTGCGTGATGAGTTGGAGCCCTGATGAACCTGTTCAACCTGCGCCGCTCGGCCGCTGTCGTTGCCGAGCCCAAGCGTGCAGCGGCAATCGAGCCGCAGGCGGCAACGTTGTCTCGCGAGCGGTTGATGCCGAGCGCCGAGCGCGCGCCGCAGGTGTTCGTGCGTGGCCAGGGTTCCTGGCTGTGGGACGACGACGGCCATGCTTATCTGGATTTCACCCAGGGCTGCGCGGTCAACAGCCTCGGCCATAGCCCCAGCGTGTTGGTCAAGGCACTGGGCAACCAGGCCCAGGCGTTGATCAACCCCGGTGCGGGCTTTCACAGCCGAGGGTTGCTGGAACTGGTCAATCGCCTGTGCCAGAGCACCGGCAGTGATCAGGCGTACTTGCTCAACAGTGGCGCCGAGGCCTGCGAGGGTGCGATCAAGCTGGCGCGCAAGTGGGGCCAGCTCCATCGTAACGGCGCCTACCACATCATCACTGCCAGCCAGGGCTGTCATGGTCGCAGTCTGGGCGCGCTGTCGGCGTCCGACCCGCTGCCTTGCAACCGCTGCGAACCCGGTCTGCCGGGCTTTAGCAAGGTGCCGTTCAACGACCTGGCAGCGCTGCATGCTGCGGTCGACTCGCGCACTGTGGCGATCATGTTGGAGCCTATCCAGGGCGAGGCCGGGGTCATCCCGGCCACTCGTGAGTACCTCAAGGGGGTCGAGCAGCTGTGCCGCGAGCTGGGCATCCTGCTGATCCTCGACGAAGTGCAGACCGGCATTGGTCGCTGCGGCGCCTTGTTGGCCGAGCAAACCTACGACGTGCGTGCCGACATCATCACCCTCGGCAAAGGCCTGGGTGGCGGGGTGCCGCTGGCGGCCTTGCTGGCCCGGGGCACTGCCTGCTGCGCCGAACCTGGCGAGCTGGAAGGCAGTCATCATGGCAATGCGCTGATGAGCGCCGCGGGCCTGGCGGTATTGCGCACGGTGCTCGAACCGGGGTTCTTCGAGCACGTCCAGGACAGTGGCCGGCACTTGCGCGAGGGCTTGAGCCGCCTGGCCGGTCGCTATGGCCAGGGCGAGGTACGCGGGCAAGGCTTGCTGTGGGCGTTGCAGTTGCAAGAAGACCTGGCTCAGGAGCTGGTCGAGGCGGCGCTGCACGAAGGCTTGTTGCTCAATGCGCCGCAGGCGGATGTGGTGCGCTTCTCTCCGGCGCTAACCGTGAGCAAAGGCAATATTGACGAGATGCTGCTGCGCCTGGCTCGGGCTTTCGCCCGCCTGCATGCACAGCAGCATAACCGCCGCGAGGTGCCGGCCTGACCGGCCACCTGGGCATACAGAATTTCAACGAACCGTCTCGCGTTCCTGCGCATCGCCCTTGGCCTGCTTCATTTGGCCCGGGGCGTTTTTTTGCCTGTCGATTGTGTGTGGAACCTCTGGGCAGGGCGGCTAGTCTCTGTTTAAACCCTTTCACGGAGAGACCTGCATGGACTTCATTCGCATCATCATCGCGATTCTTCTGCCGCCGCTGGGGGTATTCCTTCAGGTTGGGTTTGCCGGGGCGTTCTGGCTGAATATCTTGCTGACCCTGTTGGGCTACATTCCCGGCATCGTGCACGCGGTGTACATCATCGCCAAGCGCTGAGTCAGCACGCGTGACTTCGCAGGCACAGCGCGGTTCCCGTAGGGGCTGGCTTGCCTGCGAGCAGCTGCGCAGCAGCCGCAATACCTACCAGCCCAACACCCGGCAATAAAACCTCCACTCCTCTTCCAAGGCATGCGCCAGGTTCTCGGCCTTACGGAACCCATGCCGCTCCCCAGCATAAAAATGCCCTTCAGCCTCAACCCCATTGGCCTTGAGCGCCGTCAACATATCCCGGGTTTGGGCGGGCACCACGACCGCATCCAGCTCGCCCTGGAAGAAGATCACCGGCGCTTTGATCTGATCGGCATGCAACAAAGGCGTGCGTTGCTGGTAGCGCTCGGCATCGACCTCAGGGTTACCAATCAGCCAGTCCAGATAATCTCCTTCGAACTTGTGTGTCGCCCGCCCCAATGCCAGCGGATCGCTGACCCCGTACAGGCTGGCACCGGCGCGGAATACATCGTGGAAGGCCAGGGCGCACAAGGTCGTGTAGCCCCCGGCGCTGCCGCCACGAATGAACGCCTTGTGCGGATCGATCAGGCCCAGCCCTGCAAGGTGCGCCACCGCAGCACAGGCATCCTCCACATCGATCTCGCCCCAGCGCAGGTGCAGCGCCTGGCGATACGCCCGCCCATAGCCACTGCTACCGCGATAGTTGAGGTCGGCCACGGCAAAGCCGCGCTGGGTCCAGTACTGGATGCGCGCATCCAGCACGGGGTAGCACGCTGAGGTCGGGCCGCCGTGGATGAACAGCACCAGCGGCGCGGCGCCTTGGCCACGCATGGCGGGATAGAAAAATCCATGGGCCTGGCCATCGCCACTGGGATAGCGGATTGGCTGAGGACGGCTGACCCGCTCGGCGGGCAGGGGTAGGCCGCCACCGGCCAGAACGCGAATCTGTTGGCTAGCCCGCTCGATCGCGATGACCGCAGGCGGTCTGATTGGCGATGCCGCGATGGCATAAAGATAATTCTCATCCATCGCCAGGCTGCGAAAGCGTGTGTAGTCGCTGGCGTAGCGCTGTACCTGATGGCCCTCTGTGCGCAACCCAAGGTGACCGAAGCCTTCCTCGAACCAGGTAGCCAGGTAGGCCTCAGGACCGAGCGCTATCCAGGTGCTGGCGCCCAGTTGCCAGGGCGCGGCGGCGTGGTCGGCAGCCTTGGCGGGCAAGGCTTGCCATTGGCCGTCGAGCTCAGCCCAGGGTTGCCAGAAACCATTACGATCGCACAGGCAATAGAGCCGGCCTTGCCCATCGAAGCGCGGTTGCTGCAGTGACTGGTCCTGGTCGCCATCACCGGCTACGCAACGCGACGGACCCCAGCCGCCCAGGCTCTCGCGCTCACGGCACATAAGCCGGGTGCGGGTCCAGGGCTGCGCGGGGCGATCCCATTCAATCCAGGCCAGGCGCTGGCCGTCGTCGCTCAAGGTCGGCGAGGCGTAGAAGTCGGCGCCTTCTGCCAACACTTCGCGGTCTTCGCCTTCGAGGCTGACCAGGCGATGCTCGACGCTTGCGGCGTGCAACTCCTCGACTGCCAGCAGGCGATCATCGCGCCACAGCACATCACCATAGCGACGGTCAGCCGCTTGAGTGAGTGCTCTGGGCGCCGAGCCATCGAGCGCCTGGGTATAGACCTGTTGATCGGCCTCGTTGACGAACACCAGCCCATCGCCACCCAGGCAGAAGCTGCCGCCGCCGTACTCGTAGACCCGGCTGCGCACGCTGAAACCCTCTGGAGTCAGGCAGTGGGCCTGTTGATTGCGCCAGTGCCATAGCCGGCACGCGCCATCGGCGGGGCGAAACTCGTTCCAGAACAAACCAGCGGCGCCGACCTTGAGGTCAGCGAAATCGGTACCGGCCGCTACGGCCTGGGCGGCGCTGAAGTCAGCCGCGGACGATGACACGTGAGTTGCGCTCATTGCGGAAAGTCAGCTCTTCAATGGCCAATTGGGCGTGCTCGGCGTCTTCGCGTGCCTTGAGGATGATGCCGTGATCAGGCGACTTGGCGCACACCGGGTCGGCGTTGCTGGCATCCCCTGTGAGCATGAAGGCTTGGCAGCGGCAGCCGCCGAAGTCCTTTTCCTTTTCATCGCACGAGCGGCACGGTTCGGGCATCCAGTCGTAGCCGCGAAAGCGGTTGAAACCGAACGAGTCGTACCAGATGTGCCTGAGGTCATGATCGCGCACGTTGGGGAACTGCACCGGCAATTGGCGCGCGCCGTGACAGGGCAGGGCGGTGCCGTCCGGGGTGACGGTGAGGAAGATGCTCCCCCAGCCGTTCATGCAGCCCTTGGGGCGTTCTTCGTAGTAATCGGGGGTAACGAAGATCAGCTTGCACGGGTTGCCGGCAGCCTTGAGCTGGTCGCGGTATTGATTGGTGATGCGCTCGGCCCGCTCCAGCTGCGCGCGCGTTGGCAGCAGGCCAACCCGGTTGAGGTGGGCCCAGCCGTAGAACTGGCAGGTGGCGAGCTCGACGAAGTCGGCCTCCAGGGCGATGCACAGCTCGATGATGCGGTCGATCTTGTCGATGTTATGCCGATGGGTGACGAAGTTGAGCACCATCGGGTAGCCGTGGGCTTTGACTGCCCGGGCCATCTCCAGCTTTTGCGCGAAGGCCTTCTTCGAGCCGGCGAGCAGGTTGTTCACCTGTTCGTCGCTGGCCTGGAAACTGATCTGGATATGGTCCAGCCCGGCTTTCTTGAAGTCAGCGATGCGCTGCTCGGTCAGGCCGATACCGGAGGTGATCAGGTTGGTGTAGTAGCCCAGGCGCCGCGCCTCGCCGATCAGTTCGGCCAGATCCTGGCGCACCAGCGGCTCACCGCCGGAAAAGCCCAGCTGAGCGGCGCCCATTTCGCGCGCCTCGGCCATCACCTTGAACCACTGCTCGGTGCTCAGCTCCTGGCCTTGGGCAGCGAAGTCCAGGGGGTTGGAGCAGTACGGGCATTGCAGCGGGCAGCGGTAGGTCAGCTCGGCCAGCAGCCACAGCGGCAAGCCGACGGGCGGTTTCGCCGGCACCTCAGGCGAGGACGATCCAGTGTTCGGCACGGGCCACCTCCATGAACTGCTCGATGTCATCGGCGACTTCGGGCACGTCGGGGAACTGCTGCGAAAGGTCGGCGATGATCGCCGCCACATCCCGCTGGCCATCGATCAGCCCGCCGATCAGCGCGGCGCTTTCGTTGAGCTTGATCATGCCCTCGGGGTATAGCAGGACATGGCCTTTTTGCGCCGGCTCGTACTGATAACGATAGCCAGGGCGCCAGTTGGGAACCAGTTGGCGATTGAAGCTCATAGGGCAATCCCCTTGTGCCAGACCCGCTCGCGGGTGACGGAGTGATAAGGCGGACGGTGCAGTTCGTAGGCCATGCTCATGGCATCGAGCATGCTCCAGAGGATATCCAGCTTGAACTGCAGGATCTCCAGCATGCGCTCCTGACCCTCGCGGGTGGTGTAGTGCTGCAAGGTGATCGCCAAGCCGTGCTCGACATCGCGGCGCGCCTGGCCCAGGCGCGTGCGGAAGTACTCGTAGCCGGCAGGATCGATCCACGGGTAGTGCTGTGGCCAGCTGTCCAGCCGTGACTGGTGGATCTGCGGGGCGAACAGCTCGGTCAGCGAGCTGCTGGCCGCTTCCTGCCAGCTGGCGCGGCGGGCAAAGTTGACATAGGCGTCGACGGCGAAGCGCACGCCCGGCAGCACCAACTCCTGGGAGCGCAACTGATCAGGGTCGAGCCCGACCGCCTGGCCTAGTCGCAGCCAGGCCTCGATGCCACCGTCTTCACCCGGGGCGCCGTCGTGGTCGAGCAGGCGCTGGATCCACTCGCGGCGTACTTCGCGGTCTGGGCAGTTGGCCAGGATCGCCGCATCCTTCATCGGGATGTTGACCTGGTAGTAGAAGCGATTGGCCACCCAGCCCTGGATCTGCTCGCGGCTGGCGCGGCCTTCATACATCGCCACGTGGTAGGGGTGATGAATGTGGTAGAAGGCGCCCTTGGCGCGCAGGGCCTGCTCGAACTCGGCAGGGGACATCGGCGTTGCGTCGCTCATCAGGGCCTCCTACAGCTCGATGCTCATGCCGTCGAAGGCGACTTCCACGCCCCGGCGGACCACCTCGGCCCGCTCGGGCGAGTCTTCATCGAGAATCGGGTTGGTGTTGTTGATGTGGATAAGTACCTTGCGCTGGCGGGCGAAGTCATCGAGCACCTCGAGCATGCCGCCGGGGCCGTTTTGCGCCAGGTGGCCCATCTCGCGACCGGTGCGCGTGCCGACACCGCGGCGCTGCATTTCATCATCCCCCCACAGCGTGCCGTCGACCAGCAGGCAGTCGGCGCCGTGCATCATCTCCAGCAGCTTGGCGTCGACCTGGCCCAGCCCCGGGGCGTAGAACAGCTTGCCGCCGGTGCGCAGGTCTTCGACCAGCAGGCCGAGGTTGTCGCCTGGGTGCGGGTCGAAGCGGTGCGGCGAGTAGGGCGGGGCGGCGCTGCGTAGCGGGAACGGGGTGAACTTGAGGTTGGGGCAGGCGTCGATGACGAAGCTGCCTTCGAGCTCGATGCGGTTCCACACCAGGCCGCCGTTCCAGTGGCTGAGCATGTTGAACAGCGGGAAGCCGGTGGTCAGGTCCTGGTGGACCATGTCGGTGCACCAGACCTGATGCGGGCAACCTTCGCGCAGGCTGAGCAGGCCGGTGGTGTGGTCGATCTGGCTGTCGAGCAGGACGATCGCGTTGATCCCGGTGTCGCGCAGGGCGCGCGCCGGTTGCATCGGGGCGAAGGCTTGCAACTGGGCACGGATGTCCGGCGAGGCGTTGCACAGGATCCAGTGCTCGCCGTCATCGGACAGGGCAATCGATGACTGGGTGCGCGCCGTGGCACGCAACGAGCCGTCACGAAAACCCTTGCAGTTGACGCAGTTGCAGTTCCACTGGGGGAATCCGCCACCGGCGGCGGAGCCGAGAATCTGGATGTACATGGCTGCTCTCTATCCGAACTAGCGGAAAAACCTGTAGTGAAAAAACGCGAACGCCCCGGCGGACCGAGGCGTCGAACCGCAAGCAGGGCTTAGCGGTTGGCGAAGTACATGGTCACTTCGAAGCCGATACGCAGGTCAGTGTAAGCAGGTTTGGTCCACATGGGATTACTCCTTCCGGATGGGTCTGGGGGTTGTCAGCTACTTATTTGGTGCCGCCTTGCGCAGGAGGTTCCATTGGCTGGGATTGCGCTATCTTACAAGAAAAATTTGTACCGAAAGGTTAATTCTTTGAAAAGCGCCCTTGCACCTCAGGTAACAATCGACCTGCACTTAGTGCCACTGCGCGCTCGGCGCCGCAGCGTTGGCCAGGCACAACCAGCCGTGATCGGCCGCAAGTAGCGCTTGGCGCAACTCATCCAGTTGCGCTTGAGTGGTGCTGAGAATAGACCTGCGGATTGCACAAAGCTCGTGCGCTTCTGTCGCCAGATAGGTCTGCCATGCCCAGTGCGCGACATCGGCGTTGGGCATGGCAGTTTCTGCGAAACTGTCGGCCAGGGCCTGCTGCGCAGGGCCATCGAGCTTCACCTCTTGATTCAGCAGTGCTAGCAGGTGCTCGAGTATCTGCGTTGGCTTGGCGTGGGGCGATTGCACGCCGAACAGCAGCCCGCCGACCCCATCGATCTGACGAAAGGCACTGAATACGGCATAACCCAGCTGCAACTCGACGCGCAGACGCTGGTACACCGGGCCTTGCAGCAATTGCCCAAGCAGTCGTCCAACACCTTGCAAGGCAGCGGGCAACGGGCAGAACAGCAGCAATGCGTGTTCAGTCCCGGCAACCTCGACCGGCACCCAACGCCGGCCACGCACGCCTCCGGTAGGCGCGGACGCAGGGCGGCCCCAGGATGTGTGCTGCAACACCGCGCCCAAGGCCGCCTGCTCAACAACGCCAAACCCTACTGCCAAACCCTGCCACTGCGCCGAATGCCAAATCTGTTCGAGCATGGCCTGATTCGGTGCACAGGCGGGTATCGGCTCCGGCTGCGCTAGCGTCAAGGCATCAGGCAGTCGCTTGAGCAGGGCCCTGATCGGTATCAAGGCGGGCTCATCCGGGCCTGGCGCTTGCCAGCTGCTTTGAGGTGGGCGGTGCAACACCTGCAACGCCTCGCCAACGGTTCTAATCACCGCCGCTGGCAGCCCGGCGCAGCGCAGTTGCCAGTAGCGTTGACTGACGCTGAAATCCAGCTGCACAGATGCGCGCTCGGCGCGTTCCGTCAAAGGCCGCAAGGCGTGTTCGAGTACTGCATGCAAGCGTGTTCGCAACGGCGTGACGATCTGCCAGCGCAGGTACAGCGCTGCGAATTGGCGATCGCTTGGCAGACTGTCACTGACGCTCAGGCCTTCAGGCAGAGGCGCGCTGGCGGCGGGAAGTTCGTCTTGCAGGAGTGGCTCGGCGCCCGGCAGTTGCCAGTCTGCGTGGCTGTGCAAGGGCAGGCTATCGAGTAGTGCGGCGAAGGCTTTCAGGCCTTGCCCATCGAGTGCCTGGAAAGTGCGGCCGGTGCTGTCTCGGCGTGCCAGTTCCAGGGCACCGGCGGCTTGTTCTCGGCTGCGTTGCAAGTGAGCGAATGCTTCATTCAATGGCTGCGTGTCTGCTTCGCGGATGAACTTCAACCAGCCGTTGAGTAAGGCTCGCACCTCATCCTGATCCGCGTCCTCGCTTAGGTGCAGACGCACATGCCAGAGCAATTGACCGGCGAAGGCGTGCAGGGTGTCGACTTTGCATGCCTGTAACCAGCCGCGCTTACGCAGCTGCGCTAGCCAGCCGCCCTCCCGACTATCGCTCAGGCAGGCGAGTAATAGCTCAAGTGCGGGTTCCGCGCCTACAGGCAGATTCTGGTGAGCAAACAGCAGGTCCATTTGGCCTGAGCTGGCACGCGGCTGTCGCAGAGGCCCATTGAGCAAGGGTGGCGGCAGGGCTTGGGCGACCCGCTGGCCGCTGGCAAATATGCTGCCGAACTGCCGGCCGAGCGCTTCCAGCTCATCCAGCGGCTGCGGGCCGCTCAGGCTCAAGACAATCTGGCCAGCCTGATAGAAGGTCGCGTGAAAATCGCTGAGTGCCTGCTGAAAGGCCGGATCCTGCAAGGCCAGGCTATGCCGGTTGCCTGCGTGGAAACCACTCAGGGGATGCTGCGCAGACACTGCCTGGAGCAGGGCGAATTGCTGCTGAGCTTCAGGGTTGCGTGACCAGGCAATGAACTCGGCATGGATCACCTCGCGCTCACGGCGCTGGCGATCAATGCTCAGGTCGGGCTCGGCCAGCATCTGGCACAGACGCTCCAGGCCGCCAGACAGTGCAGCGGGCGGCACCTCGAAGAAGAAGTCGGTGGTGCGCTCGCGGGTACTGGCGTTGACCTGGCCGCTGACACTCTGAACGTAGCGCATCAAGCCGTCTTGCAGCGCAAAGCGGGCGGTGCCGAGGAAGAACAAGTGTTCGAGAAAGTGCGCCAAACCAGGCCATCGTGAAGGTGCGTCATGGCTGCCCGCATGCACCCGCACCGCAGCGGCCGCGGGCTTGAGGCGCGGGGCGTGGCGCAGGGTCAGCTGCAGGCCGTTGGTGAGGTTGAGGTGGCGGGTGGCGTCAGGCATGAGGGCTCCGGTGGCGAAGCATCATGCTAGCGCATATCCATGTCATTGATCAGCAGAGGGCCGGGGGCGAGGCCCTGTGGGAGCTGGCGCAGCCTGCGATGGGCAGGGTGATTTCCCATTCAGCCCTGTCGAGGCAGATGCAACTCCCGACGCAGATCGGCCAGGTAGGGAAACGCCTCGCGTCCCTGCGCCACTCGCTCGCGCTCCAGATCCGCCAGCAGCTGGCACTCATCGCGCCCGGCCATCGCCAGCAAGCTGCCATCGGGGCCAATGATGCTGCTCTGTCCACAGTAGTGGATTTCATCCTCGGCACCGCAGTAGTTGGCGTACACCAGATAGCACTGGTTCTCCTGCGCACGCGAACGCACGGTCACCTGGCAGACGAAATCGTAAGGCGTCATGTTGGCTGTCGGCACCAGGATCAATTCGGCGCCTTCGAGCGCCAAGCGCCGGGCATTCTCGGGAAACTCGATGTCGTAGCAGATCAGCATGCCGACCTTCCAGCCGTCGAGCTCGACCACCGGAAAATGATCCGCACCGGGGCTGAACATGGTCCGATCCAGCTCACCGAACAGGTGAGTCTTGCGGTAGTTGCACAGGCTGCTGCCATGGGCGTTGATCAACTGCACACTGTTGTAGATCGCGCCGTCTTCGCCGCGCTCTGGGTAGCCATAGGCGATGGCGATGCGATGGGCCTGGGCGATCTCGACCACGGCCATGGCCGATGGGCCGTCATCGGCCTCAGCCAGGCGTTCGACGTGCTCGCTGCCGATGTTGTAGCCGGTCAGGAACATCTCCGGGCACACCAGCAACTGCGCGCCGCGAGCTGCTGCCAGTTGCGCCTGGTGTTGCAGGCGCTGCAGGTTGCCGGGCACGTCCAGTGGTCTGGGAGGCCCCTGGAACAGAGCGATGCGCATGCTGCCTCCTTGTCTCAGTCGGCCAGGGCGATCGGCCCGATTTCATCGAACACGTCGCCAGGGCCGGGGTTGTCCGCGTGGGTCTTGCCACCAAAGTGATTCATGATACCCCACACGGCATTGAGCGAGGTCTGCACCGCGCCTTCCACCCAGGCCGGGGTCCACGACACGTCGTCGCCGGCAATGAAAATGCCACGCTGCTCGACTGGCATCTGCGCCTGCATGAAGTGCGCGTACATCCGCTGGTTGTAGCGATAGTGGCCCGGCAGCGCGCCTTTGAACGCACCGAGGAAGTGCGGGTCGGCTTCCCAGGAAATGGTGATAGGGTCGCCGATGATATGCCCAGCGATATCGGTTTTCGGGTAGATCTTTTTCAATGCATCGAGTGCCAGTTGCACGCGTTTTTCCACCGGGTGCGGGAGCATCTTCAGCGCATCGCTCATCCACGCATAGGACAGGCAGATCACCCCTGGTTTATCGTCGCCGTTATCGAACAGGTAGGTACCACGGGTCAGCCGGTCGGTGAGGGTCATGCTCATCAGGTCGCGACCGGTTTCTGGGTCTTTGTCTTTCCAGAACGGCCGGTCGACCATGACGAAGGTTTTCGACGACTGCATGTAGCGGGTGCGGTCCAGGGCCATCCACATCTTCTGCGAGAACAACGACTCTTCACAGTCGATCTGGGTGGTCAGCAGCCAACTCTGGCAGGTCGTCAGCACCGCCGCGTAATGGCGGCAGTCGCCCCAGTTGTCGGTGACTGCCAGGCGGCCGTCGCTGGCGCGGGCAATGCGCTTGACGCCGGTGCGCGGTGCACCGCCGTGCAGCGAGCTCAGGCTGGTACCTTCAGGCCAGTGCGCACAACGCTCCGGCACATGGCGCCAGATGCCCTGCGGCACTTGCTCGACGCCGCCGACCACCAGGTGTTGGTGGTCGTCGCAATTGGTCATCACCACACGGAAGATTTCCAGCATCGAGTTGGGGAAGTCCGAGTCCCAACCACCGGTGCCGAAGCCCACCTGGCCGAACACTTCGCGGTGCTGGAAACTCAGTTTGGCGAAGGCTTTGGAGGTGGCGACGAAGTCGTAGAAGGTGCGGTCGTCCCACAGCGGCACCAGGGTGTTCCACAGTTCTTTCAAGCGAGGCACGTCGCGGTCACGGATGGCCTGCTGGATGTCACCGAAGCGCGCACCGCTTTCCAGGGCGTCGGCCCAGGCATCGGCAACTTCCTGGAACAGGGCCGGCAAGTCGGCGGCTTTTTCCGCGTAGTAGGTCTGGCCTTCCAGATCGATTACCGTGCTGCGTGAGGCAGGGGTGAGCGGGTTGGGGAAGGGTTTGGTTTCCAGGCCCAGCTTGTCGACGTAGTGGTAGAACGCCGTGGACGATACCGGAAAGCGCATGCCGCCCAGCTCGGCGATGATCCCGTCGGTGCCGTTGAAGGCCTGCGAGCGCAGCCGCCCACCCATCTTCGACGCCTCGTAGACCACCGGTTTGAGGCCCAGCTTCATCAGCTCGTAGGCCGCCACCAGCCCGGCGATGCCGGCGCCCACGATCGCCACTTCTTCACCATGACGCGCGGCCGGGATGCTACCCAGGCCAGCCGGGTGTTCCAGCCAATCATCGAAGGCAAAAGGGAAGTCCGGGCCGAAGATGGTGATCGGTTTTTTACCGTCGGCGGGGTGGCGATTGTTGTTGTTCATGTGATGACCTTGCCAGGGGCTGCGCGAGGGGCGGAGCCTGAGTATAGGAAATGCCTGGAGGTGATTTTAGAGGGGAGGTAGTTCGTAATTAAGACTCAACATGATGTCGATATGATCGATAGGTCGTCATTTAGACGGCGATTTGGTTTTAATGACGAATGTGGGTGATGGTCTTTGGTTGGAGGGTTTACCTCTGGGGGGCAGCTTGCTCTTTGCGATTCGCATTTGTGCTAAAGCTGCGATTCCTTCGTGCAGTTCAGTGAAAATATCTCGTTTCATTGCTACAACCTCGTGTGCAGAGGTCGGCAATGTTAATCACCTGTGCCAATGACGCGTAACGTCAAAATGGCTTCGAAAAATTTCCTGGGGCAGCCGTGCCTATGTGGAGAACCGCACTTAGCTAGGAAGCCTCCTACAGACCACAAAAATGTCAGGACGTATCCTACGCGCGCTATCGCCTCGGTCTGGCTGTGCGGGAAATAGTTCATCGCTACCTTCACGGGATCGCCGTATATCGGTGATCGGGCGTGAGAACCCGTCGGTTATTCGTAGAGGCATGCTGTTATGGCAGCTGTGCATGGGCAGGCTTTGCCTGGCCGGAGTCATTGGCCTCTACGAACGCCGGTTCTCACCCCGTGTACGGCTGCCACCCATTTCCGTGAGAAGGGATGGGTAGTGGTCTCCTTGAATCGGCTATGGAGGCTAACCCTGTGAAAAAGATCGTTCCCGATCCACCCCTCAAACTCAACCCGACCACCGAACAACCTTTCAGCACCTGCGAATCCAGCCATCCGCCAGTGTTCCACGTAAGCTCGGGTATCGACGCCGCTGACGCCTTGGTCCACGCCAGTCTGTTGGCCAACGGTATCCGCCAGATCGCAGATGATTACGCCCAACACCATGCTTCGGAATCACACAGCGGCCTGATCTGGACGATCCATCATTCAGCCGAGGCGATCAAAGCCCTGACTGACGCGGTGCTCGACGCGATGGAGCGTTGATGCCCAGGCGCAATTAGTCAGCCCGGCTGCCCGCGGTCCACTTTGCTGCTGAGGATGATCGAGGTGGTGGTTTTCTCCACGCCCTCAAGGCTGCCGATCTGATCGAGCAGTTGGTCCAGTTGCTCGGGAGAATCGCTGTGCAGCCACGCCACATAGTCGAACTCGCCGCTCACCGCGCAAAGTTGCTGCACCTGGCCCATGGCGCTCATGCGCCGCACCACATCCTTGCCCGAACGCGGCTGCACCTTGATCCCGACATAGGCCTGCAGACCACCGCCTATCAGGCGCTGGCCCAAGCGCACGCCATAACCGGTTATAACCTTGCTCTTCTCCAGTCGCGCCAGGCGCGAATTGACCGTGGTGCGGGCAATGCCCAGGTGGCGAGCGAGGGTGGCGACGCTTTCACGGGCGTTGATTTGTAGTAGCGCGATGAGCTGGCGGTCGATTTCATCGAGGGCGATTTGACGGGAGTCTGGCATGACGGCTCTCTGTTCAGAAGGCCATAGACTAGTCAGCCCTTTGCACCTAGAGCAAGGCGGTTGAACAGCGCTTATTGCGCATGGGTTGGCCTATCCAACGAGCAAAGATGGTTTCAGGTCTAAGCTCAGGGAGTAGGCCTGTTTGCCACGCAGGTCTTTGCCAGGGAAATCGTCGCAATGTTGCAGGCGTCACAGATGGAGTAGAACGACAACGGCAGGCCTGAAGTTAAGCAATAAAGTGAGCAGGTCGGCTGGAGCAAACCGTGGCCCGAGGCGTCTTAGCGTCGCTGAAGATTCACCTGTTCGAGAGATGGAAGGGATGACCAAACACAAGGACCTGAGCCGTCTGCAGATCGACGGCGTTTTCTGCATCAGCCTCAAGGAACGCAGCGACCGTCGCGAGTTATTGCAACGAGAGTTTGCTGCAAGTGGGCTGGATATCGAGTTCATGCTGGTGGATCGCGACCAATACAGCCCCGAGCGCGGCTGTTTCGACTCTCACATGAAATGCGCCAGAGCGGCGCTCGAACGCGGCTACCGGCGCATCCTGATTCTTGAAGATGACGCCACCCTGCTTACCTTCGACCCGATCCAGGTCGAGCAGATCAACAGGTTTTTCCAGCGCCGCGACCCTGAGCTGTTCTACCTCGGCGCCAACCTGGGCAAGGTCTGGCTAACCTGGACCCGCGGCATCGCCCGCGTACGCGCCAGGGGCACCCACGCCTACATCCTCTCTGCCCGTGGCTGCCAGCGTCTGCTTGAAGAGGCGCCGTTCAATAACGTCGCTATCGACCGGGTGCTGTCCAAACGCTTCAAAGCCTATATGGCCTTCCCCATGCTCAGCCAGCAGCAGCCTGAAGAAATCGCCTCCAGCGACATCATTGCGGTGCGCTGTCTGGATGGCAAATACCCCGATGCGGCGTACTGGCGGGATAACTGGCGCCGGCAGTACAGCCAAGCACTGCGCAACTTTGGCAAGACGCTGTTGTTGCGCGATCTTTAACGTAGGCGCTGGTGCCGTGAGCCGATTAGATGCGTTATTCGGCTCACGCGAGGCTCTTGAACAGCAAATACGACAAAGCCGCGCAAATGCGCGGCTTTGTCGTTTGTTTGGTGGGCCCACACGGACTCGAACCGTGGACCAAAGGATTATGAGTCCTCTGCTCTAACCAACTGAGCTATAGGCCCCAGAAGGTGCCGGGATTATAGCGAGGGATTTGAATGGGTGCCATCCGAAAGATCCGATAGTGCTATACGAAGAAAGGTCTCGGCGAACTTCTCTGGCGGTAGCGGCAGGCTGACGATGTAGCCCTGGATTTGCTCGCAACCTTCGGCTGCAAGGAAGTACTGCTGGGCTTGGTTCTCCACGCCTTCGGCAATGATGGTCAACTGCATGCTGCGGCCCAGGGCAATGATGGCGCGGGCGATTGCGGCGTCGTGGGGGTCTTCCGGCAGGCCGCGGATGAAGGACTGGTCGATCTTGAGGATATCCAGGGGCAAGCGCTTGAGGTAACTGAGCGAGGAGTAGCCGGTACCGAAGTCGTCGATTGCCAATTGCACACCCAGTTGCTTGAGCTGATGCAGCACGCTCAGGGCTTCTTCGGCCTGGCTCATGATGAAGTTTTCGGTGATTTCCAGTTGCAAGTCTCCCGCTTGCAGCTGATAGGTCTTGAGCAGGCTTTCAATGCGCTTGGCCAGGTTTGGCTGACGCAACTGCGCACCGGCCAGGTTGATCGACAGGGGGCCGAAGGGCTGGTAGGTGGTCTTCCAATCGTGCATCTGCCGGCAGGCTTGTTCCAGCACCCAGTCGCCAAGCTGGAGGATGGTGCCATTCTCTTCGGCCAGGTGAATGAAGTGCTCGGGCGGGACTTCGCCCAGGGTCGGGTGGCTCCAGCGGATCAACGCTTCGGCACCCACCAGGTTCTGGGTCTTGAGGCTGAACTTGGGTTGGTAATACAGGCTGAGCTCGTTGCGTTCGATGGCCCGGCGCAGTTCGTGCTCCAGGGCAATGCGTTCACTGGCCTGGGCGGTGAGATCGCGGGTGTAGGCTTCGACCCGGTTGCGGCCTTTGGCTTTTGAGCGGTACATGGCGGCATCGGCATTGCGGATCAGGCTGGCGACGTCGCTGCCATCTTGCGGATAGAGGCTGATGCCGATGCTGGCGCTGGTGAAAAACTCATGTTCGCCGGCCTGGAAGGGGGCGTGGAAGCAGGCCAGCAACTTGTTGGCAATGCTGCTGGCGTCACTGGGTTTGTGCAGGCCAGGTAGAAGAATGATGAACTCGTCGCCGCCCAGGCGGGCCACGGTGTCGACATCGCGTACTTGTTCCTTGAGGCGCTGGGCAATGCCTTTGAGCAGCAGATCGCCAACCGGGTGACCGAGGCTGTCGTTGATGTGCTTGAAGCGGTCCAGGTCAAGGAACAGCACTGCCCCCTGGCGGTTGGAGATCTGCGCGCAGGTGAGGGCGGCCTGCAAGCGGTTCTCGAACAGGGCGCGGTTGGGCAGGCCGGTCAGGGGGTCGTGGTGGGCTTGGTAGTCGAGCTTGGCTTGAGCATGCTTGAGGCTGGAGATATCGGCAAAGACGGCAACGAAATGGGTTATTTCCCTGTCGCTATTGCGTACCGCGCTGATGGTCAGCCAGCTGGGGTAGAGCTCGCTGTTCTTGCGCTTGTTCTGGATCTCGCCTTGCCAGTGGCCTTCAGCTGTCAGCTGGTGCCACATCGCTGCGTAGAAGGCGCTGTCGTGCTGGCCTGAGGCAAGCAGGCGGGGTGTCTGGCCCAGGGCTTCGATCTCGCTGTAGCCGGTAATCTCGCTGAAGGCGCGGTTGACCGCGCTGATGCGCTGGTCGGTATCGGTGATCAACACGCCTTCGGCGGTGTTCTCGAACACCGTGGCTGCCAGCTGCAGTTTCTCCTGCATCAGGTGCCGTTCGGTGATGTCGCGGGCGATGGTCAGCATGCAGTCGATGCCGCCAATCGGCAGGGGCCGCGCAGACAGCTCGCACAGGCGGATCTGACCGTCGCTGCGGCGGATATGGCAGCTGAAGTCGCGTACGAAGCCATCACGCTGGAGCTGGTCGACCATGCGCTTGCGCTCGTTGAGGTCGACCCAGATGCCCAGGTCCAGCGAGGTTTGGTCAATGGCTGGGTTGAGGTCGTAGCCGGTCAGGCGGCAGAAGCCTTCGTTGACCTCGATCAGCAGGCCATCGCTCTGGCGCGACAGCAAAAGACCGTCCGGTGAGGCGTGGAAGGCTTTGGCAAATTTTTCTTCGGAGGTTTGCAGCTGTTGCTGGGTCTCTTTCAACTGGCTGATATCGCGCACCGCCACCACCAGGGCGGGAATGCCGTCCAAATCAAAGGTCTCGGCCGAGGTCAGGCCGGTGAACAATTGGCCGTTGCTTCGGCGGAAACTCATTTCCAGGTTGCGAATGCCGCCGCGATGCAGGCGTTCAAGCAAGGCCGGACCGCTGCCACTGACGCCCCACAAGCCAAGCTCGGTCGCCGTGCGGCCGACGACTTCGCTGGGGCTCAAGCCGATTTGCTCCTCGAAGGCCTCATTGACCTCAAGCAGGCAGCCATCGCTGTGCCTGGCGATCAGCAGGATGTCAGGGCATTGCTGGAATACCGAAGCGAACTTCTGCTCCGACAGGCGCAGGGCATCTTCGGTGTGTTTGGCCTCGCTGATGTCGATCATCAAGCCGCGCATCAGCGGTCGGTGGCCGTGTTCGATCATGCTGACGATGTTGCGCACCCACAGGGTATGGCCATCGGCGCGGATCACCCGGTAATCGAGGCTGTGATCACGTCCTGCTGCGGTCTCGCTTTCGCAGTAAGCCTGCGCCCATAGCGCGTCCTCAGGGTGCAGGATGCTGCGCCAAAAGCCAGGCTTGAGCCACTCGTTGGTGGCAAAACCGAGTAGGTCTTCGGCATGCGGAGACACATAGCTGTACGTGAAGTCGTTGGCATCTGCTTCCCAGGCGATCGCTGACAGGCTCTCTACCAGGCTGCGGTAGTGATATTCGCTGCTGCGCAGTTCTTGCTCCAGGGCGATGCGCCGCGAGATTTCCGAACTCAGGCGGCGGTTGACGCGGATCATCGCAGCGAGGATCGCTACCAGCAGCAGTACGCCCGGCAGGCCATACAGGAGCATGTCGTGCCAGAAGCTTCTCTGGTCGACCACGTTACCTACCCAGCGCTGCTGGATGTGGCTGATTTCCGCACTGCTCATGTCGGCCAGGACCTTGTCCAGAATGCCGACCAATTGCTTGTTCTCGCGAGGCACAGCCATGGCCAGTTGATAGCGATAGGGCGTTTCACCGCTGACGTACAAGCCATCGAGCTTGAGCTGGCGCAAGCTCCAGATGCTTGAAGCGAGATCCCCGACCACCGCGTCGACTTCATCGGTGGCTAGCGCTTGCAGGGCCGAGCTGACATTGGGCAGGGCCACCAGGTTGAGGTCGGGGTGGTGAGTGCGCAGTAGTTCGTGGGGGGCGTAGTCTTGCACCACGGCGATTTTCAGGCCGTACAGGTCCTTGAGGGTGCGCGGTTGCGGGCCGCCTTCATGGGCGAGGATGACAATTGGGAAGTCCAGGTACGGGCGGGTGAACGACAGGTAATTCTGCCGCTCCGGAGTCGACATGATGCCGGGCAGCAGGTCGAGCTGGTTATGCCGCGCCTGTTCCAGGACCTGGCTCCAATTGGTGGGCTCGATCGGCTTGAGCGTCACACCCAGGCGCTCCTGGATCAGGGCGATGTAATCGGCGGCCAATCCCTGGTAGTGGCCTTCCTGATCGCGGAATTCGAACGGGGGCCAGGAAGCGTCGACACCCAGCCGCAGCTGTGGGTGTTCGCTGAGCCAGGCTTTCTCTTCGTCGGTCAGGGTAAGGGCGCCGGCCGTTGCGCTCCAAATGGACAGGATCAGCAACAGAATGGCCGGCATTTTCGGCATGGCTGCCTCTCGGTCAGATGGTCTGAATTCGAGTGTAGACGGGCATCGTGCGGGCAGTGGCGGGGGAGGTGATTTAAGTTTGATCGCGCTTGCAGTGTTGCGCCCAAGAAAAACCCCGGCTTGGGCCGGGGTTCGTCATCACTCGTCGAGGAAGGAGCGCAGATGCTCGCTTCGGGTCGGATGGCGCAGCTTGCGCAGCGCCTTGGCTTCAATCTGACGGATCCGCTCACGGGTCACGTCGAACTGTTTGCCGACCTCTTCGAGGGTGTGGTCGGTGTTCATGTCGATACCGAAACGCATGCGCAGCACTTTGGCTTCGCGTGCAGTCAGGCCGCCGAGCACGTCACGGGTGGCTTCCTTGAGGCTTTCGACCGTGGCTACATCGATCGGGGACTGCATGGTCGAGTCCTCGATGAAGTCGCCCAGGTGCGAATCTTCATCATCACCAATCGGCGTCTCCATGGAGATTGGCTCTTTGGCGATTTTGAGCACCTTGCGGATCTTGTCCTCAGGCATCTCCATGCGCTCACCGAGCTCTTCCGGGGTCGGTTCGCGACCCATTTCCTGCAACATCTGGCGGGAAATACGGTTAAGCTTGTTGATCGTCTCGATCATGTGCACCGGGATACGGATGGTGCGCGCCTGGTCGGCGATCGAGCGGGTGATCGCCTGGCGAATCCACCAGGTGGCATAGGTCGAGAACTTGTAGCCGCGACGGTATTCGAACTTGTCCACCGCCTTCATCAGGCCGATGTTGCCTTCCTGGATCAGGTCGAGGAACTGCAGGCCGCGGTTGGTGTACTTCTTGGCGATCGAGATCACCAGACGCAGGTTGGCCTCGACCATTTCCTTTTTCGCGCGACGGGCCTTGGCCTCGCCGATCGACATGCGACGGTTGATTTCCTTGATCTCGGCGACGGTCAGGCCAGTCTCGGTTTCAAGGTCGACCAGCTTCTGCTGGCAGGCAACGATCGCGTCGTTCTTCTCGCCCAGCGCGGCGGCCCACTTGGTGCTGCGCTTGGAGAGGTCACCGCTCCAGGTCTGGTCGACTTCGTTGCCTGGGAACAGGCGCAGGAAGTCGGCACGCGGCATGCGAGCGTCACGAACACACAGTTGCATGATCGCGCGCTCTTGCTGACGCAGGCGATCCAGGGCACCACGAACGCGCTCGACGAGCACTTCGAACTGCTTGGGCACCAGCTTGATCGGCATGAACAGATCAGCCAGGGCCTGCATGGCACCGATGCTTTCGGCATGGGTACGGCCGTGCTTTTTCAGCGCCTTGAGGGTGATGACGAGCTGGTCGGAAACCGCGCCGAAACGCTGGGCAGCAATGACCGGATCGGGACCGCTTTCGGCCTCTTCCTCTTCGTCATCGCCGTCCTTTTCCTCTTCCTCGTCGTCGGCCTCTTCCTTCGCAGCAGCGGCCTTGGCGCCAGGAATCGGCACTTCTTCGGTCGGTGCGGCGATATTGTCATCAGGGTCGATGTAACCACTGAGAACGTCGGACAGGCGGCCACCTTCGGTGGTGACGCGGTCGTATTCGCTAAGGATGTAGTCGACAGTACCCGGGAAGTGAGCGATAGCGCCCATGACTTCACGGATGCCTTCCTCGATACGCTTGGCGATTTCGATCTCGCCTTCGCGGGTCAGCAGCTCGACAGTACCCATTTCACGCATGTACATGCGCACCGGGTCGGTCGTGCGGCCGATATCGGTCTCAACGGCGGCCAACGCTGCGGCGGCCTCTTCGGCTGCGGCTTCGTCAGTGTCGGCTTCCGCCAACAACAGGGCATCCGCATCCGGAGCAGTCTCGAATACGTTGATCCCCATGTCGTTGATCATGCGGATGATGTCTTCCACCTGTTCAGGATCTGAAATATCCTCAGGCAGGTGGTCGTTGACCTCCGCGTAAGTCAGGTAACCCTGCTCACGACCGCGGGTGATCAACTCTTTGATACGAGATTGCTGTTGCGCTTTTCCGGACATAACACCCTATCCACTGAAGGTCTTGGCGGGCAAAAAACAAGCCGAGGATTATACCCGAGCTAGGACCTCACGCGCCAGATGAGGTCGGGTTTTGTGCGGGAACATTGCGGCTCAGCAGGGCTAAAAGCTGAGATTTTTCCTCTGTGCTCAACTCACTTTGACGTGCTTTGCGCATCAGATGTTCCAGGCTGCGCTCGCGTTGGCGGGCGGATAAACTAGTAATGGTGTCGAAAAACTGTTGTTCAAGGTTGTCGGCATCGATCAACCATTCCTTTTCTGCCAAGGCGCGCAGCAGGCGGCCTTGGTCAGTGCCGTGCCAGCGTGCAATCAGCTGCATTGAGCTTAGCTTAGGATTCTTCTGCGCGGCTTCGATCAGGGCCACCAGCAACTGGTTGTAAACATGTTCCTCGTCGGCGAAATGGCTGGCGTCTTCCACTTTGCCGGCCAGCAGCGGGTAGTGCAGTAGCGTGCGCAGGGCCGATAACATCGGCGGTTCGACCGGTGCCGGCACCCGTGGCGGCGCGTCGCGTTGGCCGTCGCGTTGCCAGGGTTTGCCACCCTTCTTGTCCCAGGGTTTGTTGTCCCACTGTTTCTTGCCGGTGCCCTGTTTGGGCGTCCATGGCCGCTGTTCCTGATGGCTTTGATGAGCTACGCCATAGTCGGGCTGATGCTGATCGCCGTAGTCCGGGGTGTAGCTGGCCATGGCGTCGTAGTCGTAGCCAGGGTCGTAGTCCGGCACGCTGGGCGCTGGTGCGCTTTGTGCCAATTGCTCCATCTGCTGCGGATCGAGCCCGGTGATTTCCCGCAGGCGATTGCGCATCAGCTGGCGCAGGTTGGCGCCGGGGATTTTTTCGATCAACGGCGCGGCCAGAGTGGCCATGTGCGCCTTGCCTTCGAGCGAACGCGGGTCGGCTTCGTTGCTCAATTGCTCGAAGAAGTAGTCGGCCAGCGGTTGCGCGTGCTGGTTGATGCGGGCCTGGAAGGCGTCAGTGCCTTCGGCGCGTACCAGGGTGTCTGGGTCTTCCCCCTCGGGCAGGAACAGGAAGCGTGCACGGCGCCCGTCCTGGAGGCTCGACAGGGTCGACTCCAGGGCGCGCCAGGCCGCCTTGCGCCCAGCCTGGTCGCCGTCAAAACAGAACAGCACGCTCGGCACCACCCGGAACAGTCGCTTGAGGTGTTCTTCGCTGGTCGCCGTGCCTAGCGTCGCCACCGCGTTGCGCAAGCCTTGCTGGGCCAGGGCGATGACGTCCATATAGCCTTCGACGACGATGATCTCATCGAGGCTGCGGTTGTGCTTGCGTGCCTCGAACAGGCCGTACAGCTCCTGGCCCTTGTGGAACACCGGGGTTTCCGGCGAGTTCAGGTACTTGGGCTTGTCGTCGCCCAGCACCCGACCGCCGAAGGCGATCACGCGGCCGCGGCTGTCGCGGATCGGGAACATCACCCGGTCGCGGAAGCGGTCGTAGCGCTTGCCGCTCTCGGCGTTCTCGATCAGCAAGCCGGCGTCGATCATCACCTTTTGCTGCAAGCTGTCGGCGCCCAGGTGCTTCATCAGGTTGTCCCAACCTGGCGGGGCGAAACCCAGGCCGAAGTCGCGGGCAATCTCACCTGAAAGGCCGCGGCCTTTGAGGTAATCCACCGCTGCCTTGCGGGTCTGATGGCTGCGCAGTGCCTGACGGTAGAACTCGGCAGCGGCTTCCAGCAGCGGATAAAGGGGCGAATCGGTCGGCTGGCGTGGCTTGTGCCCACGCCGGCCTTCTTCGCGCGGCACTTCCATGCCCGCGCCGCGGGCCAGTTCCTCGACTGCCTGGGGGAAATCCAGGTTGTCGTGGTCCATGACGAAGCCCAACGCGTTGCCGCCGGCGCCGCAGCCAAAGCAGTAGTAGAACTGCTTGTCGGGGCTGACGGTGAAGGAGGGCGTCTTTTCCTTATGGAACGGGCAGCAGGCGGAGTAGTTCTTGCCGGTCTTTTTCAGTTGGACGCGCGAACTCACCACGTCGACGATGTCGGTGCGGTTGAGAAGGTCGTCAATGAAAGTCTGGGGAATCAGCCCGGCCATAACAGTCTCGTCATCTGGCAACTGGCAAGTCTAATCGCTAACGCAAGTATGCGGGAGAGAGTGCAGCGGTACGGGAAAAGCGAGGGAGGTGTGCTCGTCGCCAGCCACAAGGGCTCGCCAGACAGGGACGGCACGACTGGTCTAGGACCAGCTCTGACGTGTTAAAGCAGCTTGCTCTACTGCAAGTCGCAGAGAGCGCCTCAAGCTGACGCCTAAGGTTTGAAACAACCGCTGCCATCGGCCCGGCGGTTAGCCGGGCAGGGCAGAAGCTTTGCGTTGAACGTCTGTATTAGTACAGACGAACGGCGCGGCGCTGTTCGCGCTGGACTTTCTTAGCGTGACGCTTAACTGCGGCTGCAGCCTTGCGCTTACGCTCGGAAGTCGGCTTCTCGTAAAACTCGCGGCTACGCACTTCAGCCAGTACACCGGCTTTTTCGCAGGAGCGCTTGAAACGACGCAGAGCTACGTCGAAGGGTTCGTTCTCTTTTACTTTGACGGCTGGCATCCAGGGCTACCTTCATTCGTTACCGGGGTAGACGTACTCCTGACAAAACAAAGATGCGCTGGAGAACGTCGGTTTTCAAGGGTTGCGGATGTTAACGCTTAGCTAGCCGGAATGCAAAGCCTCTGATCGAAAACCGCTGGTCGGCACTGGGCACGGGGACTATCATGCGCGCCTTCGAATTCAGCCTCCACAAGGCACGGACCCATGCTAGTACTGGGATTGGAAACATCCTGCGACGAAACTGGCGTCGCATTATACGACAGTGAACGCGGCCTGCTGGCCGATGCGCTGTTCAGCCAGATCGACCTGCACCGCGCCTATGGCGGCGTTGTGCCCGAGCTCGCCTCGCGTGATCACGTCAAGCGTATGTTGCCGTTGATCCGCCAGGTGCTGGACGAAGCCGGGGCAGTCGCCACCGAGATCGATGCCATCGCCTACACCGCAGGCCCTGGGCTGGTCGGCGCCTTGCTGGTGGGCGCTTCCTGCGCCCAGGCCATGGCGTTTGCCTGGGATATCCCGGCGATCGGCGTGCACCATATGGAAGGCCATCTGCTGGCGCCGATGCTCGAAGAGCAGCCACCGGAGTTTCCGTTCGTCGCTTTGTTGGTGTCCGGTGGTCACACCCAGCTGGTGCGGGTCGATGGCATCGGCCAGTACCAACTGCTGGGGGAGAGCCTGGACGACGCGGCAGGCGAGGCGTTCGACAAGACCGCCAAGCTGATTGGCCTGAATTATCCAGGCGGCCCGGAAATCGCTCGGCTGGCCGAGCAGGGCGTGCCTGGACGCTTTGTCTTCCCTCGGCCGATGACTGATCGCCCTGGCCTTGAATTCAGCTTCAGTGGCCTGAAGACCTTCGCCCTCAATACCTGGCAGAAGTGCCGCGATGCTGGAGACGACAACGAGCAAACCCGTTGCGACGTATCCCTGGCGTTCCAGCAGGCGGTGGTTGAGACTCTGACCATCAAGTGCAAGCGTGCGCTCAAGCAGACTGGCCTCAAGCGCCTGGTCATCGCCGGTGGCGTGAGTGCCAACAAGGCGCTGCGCGAATCGCTGGAAAGCATGCTTGCCGGCATCAAGGGCAACGTCTACTACGCGCGCCCCAGGTTCTGCACCGATAACGGTGCGATGATCGCCTACGCGGGTTGCCAGCGGCTGTTGGCCGGACAGAAACAGGATCTGGCCATCAGTGTTCAGGCACGCTGGCCGATGGAGCAGTTGCCGCCGGTTTGAAGCTCGATGCCGCTCACGCGCATGGCTCAGAAATGTCGTTCGCGTCCGGCGAACAGGTCGCGTAGATTGCTGCGATGACGCCAGACGATCAGTATCGTGAGTACGGTCATGGGCAGCAGTGCTTCCGGCTCGCGCCAGGCCAGCAGTGGCAGGGTCAGCGGGGTGGCGATCAACGCGGCGAGCGAGCTGGTGCGGGTCAGGTAGAAGGTCAGACCCCAGGCGACGATGGCCAGCAGGGCGGCAGGAAAGTACAGCGCCATGAGCATGCCGGCCGCCGTTGCTACGCCTTTACCGCCCTTGAAGCGGAAGTACACCGGAAACAGGTGGCCGATCACCGCGCATAGGCCAATCCAGGCTTGCTGTTGCAAGCCCAAACCGGCCAGGTCGGCCAGCAGTACTGGCAACATGCCCTTGCACAGGTCGCCCAGCAGGGTCAGGATCGCCATTTTGCGACCTGCCAAACGCAGCATGTTGGTCGCCCCGGCATTGCCCGAACCGCTTGAGCGAGGGTCGGGGCTGCCGCTGAGGCGGCTCAGGACGATGGCGAAGGACAGAGAGCCGAGCAGGTAGGCGAGCAGCGCCAATAACCAAAACATGCTAACTATTCCGGGCGAGGACGCCCTGATTCTAACGGCGCCAGTCGCCCTTGTCGTGCTGTGGAGAGAAGTGCTTGGACAGAGTGTTCATCGAAGGCCTGGAAGTCGATACCGTAATCGGTGCTTATGACTGGGAACGGGATATTCGCCAGTGCCTGCGCCTGGACTTGAGCTTCGCCTGGGATAACCGCCCAGCCGCGGCCGGTGACGACCTGAGCCTGGCGCTGGACTACGCCAGTGTGTCGGCGCGGGTTCAGGCGTTTGCCGAGCAGGCGCGCTTCGAGTTGGTCGAGACCTTCGCCGAGCGGCTGGTCGCGGTGCTGATGGACGAGTTCCACATTCCCTGGGTGCGACTGAAGCTGACCAAGCCGGGCGCCGTCCCGGCAGCCCGTGGCGGTGTTGGCGTGGAGATCGAGCGCGGATGTCTGTGAGCACGGTTTACCTAGGGCTGGGCAGTAACATCGAGCGTGAGAAGCACCTGTGCGCTGGGCTCGATGCCTTGGCGGGCTTTCTGCGTGACATGCGCTGCTCGCCGGTATTCGAAAGCCAGGCAGTCGGGATCAAGAGCGGCCCGTTCTTCAACCTGGTGGTGACTGGCCAAACTGACCTGCCGCTGCTGGAGCTGGATCGCCGGCTCAAGTTCATCGAGGCGGAAAATGGCCGCTATGCGCCGGATCGCAAGGGCTTGCCGTTGGATATCGATGTGCTGATGTATGACGATCTGCATGGCACATTCGATGGCCTGGTATTGCCGCGGGCGGAGATTCTGAAGAATGCGTTCGTGCTGTGGCCGTTGTCGCTGATCGCGCCGACATTGCTGCATCCGGGGGCGGGCAAGCGCATGGCGCAGCTGTGGCAGGAGGCGAGCATCGACCAGGTATTGGCGCCAGTGCCGTTTGAATGGCGTGGGTTGCAGCTGACCCGTCCGTGAGCTGAGTTGGAGTTGTTCTGGGCTTGTACTGGCGCTATCGCGGGGCAAGCCCGCTCCCACGTAGTTGCTCCTGCGCAGCCGCTTCCTGCTTATGCTTCAGCGATGACACTAGCGCGGGCGCTTCCTGCGTATGCTTCAGCGATAAGTTGGCGTTGGAGGGGGCGGCGTGGGAGCGGGCTTGCCCCGCGATTGCATTCTCAAGCCTGGGTAAAGCGCTCTAGCGCCGCCAGCCGCTCAGCCTTGAGCGCCTCGCCTAACGCCTGCCCGGTCAGGCCTCGTTCCACCAAACTTTTCACATCCACCGCCTTGGCTTCTTGCGCTGCTGCACGTAGGTAGGCGCCCTGTGGATAACCTTGTTCCTGCAGCTGTTGCCGCCCACGAGCAATCATCTCGCACGCCGCGATATAGTCTTCGAAGCGCTGCGGCCTTCGATACACATCAAACTTCTGCAGCAACTCCAGTAGCTTCGATGCGCTGAGCGTGTAGTCCTGTTGGCAATAGCCGTGGCATTCACCCACGAGCAAGGCCAGCTCCTGGCATTCTCGCGGCGCTTTGAAGCGTTGGTTGATGGCTTTGATCGCTCCACCCAGGTCATGCGTCAAACACGCCCAGCGCACATGCAGGGGCTGCTGATGCAGGGCGGCCTGTTCGAGCACAGCCAAGGTTCGCTGGTCGCTATCCAACAGGGTATCTAGCTCGGGCATCAGCTGTTTTAGCGCAGCACAATCACGCAGCACCTGAATGAATACCTGCGGCTGATCTTCCATCAAGGCGCGCTCGATCTCTTTCCAGCTGCGCTCGGCAGTCAAAGCCTGCAATTCACCCGAATCGCTGATCTGTCGCATCAACTCAAGGGTTTCTTCAGCCACCCTGAAACCCAGCGGGGCATAGCGAGCGGCGAAGCGGGCGACGCGCAGAACCCTGAGAGGATCTTCGGCAAACGCGGGGGAAACGTGGCGCAGTATGCGCTTATCCAGATCGGTCTTGCCGTGGTAGGGATCGCACAGGCTGCCGTGCTCATCCTCGGCCATGGCATTGATGGTCAGGTCGCGGCGGATCAGGTCTTGTTCCAGGGTGACCTCAGGGCTGGCATGGAAGGTAAAACCGCCATAGCCACGCCCGCTCTTGCGCTCGGTGCGCGCCAGCGCATATTCCTCGCCAGTCTTGGGATGAATGAAGACCGGGAAGTCGGCCCCGACCGGGCGATAGCCCAAGGCTTGCATCTGTTCAACAGTGGCACCCACCACCAGCCAGTCGACATCGCTGACAGGACGCCCGAGCAGGCGGTCACGCACCGCGCCGCCAACTTTATAAATCTGCATGTTAAATCTCCCTTGCTGCCCACAGGATAACCTGTCGACAGCAAGGGAGGGGCTTGGCTAGAGGTGATGAACCACGGCCAGGTCCATGCGTCCGTAGTCGCCGGCCTCGCCATGCTCGCCGCGTGGCGGCATGTGATGGGTCTTCATGATCTGGTCGCCCTGTACGGTTTCCAGGTGGATGTCGAAGCCCCACAAACGGTGCAGGTGCTTGAGCACCTCGTCGGTGGAGTCGCCCAGCGGTTTGCGGTTGTGCTGCTGGTGGCGCAGGGTCAGCGAGCGGTCGCCTCGGCGGTCGATGCTCCAGATCTGCACGTTAGGTTCGCGGTTGCCCAAATTGTATTGCGCAGCCAGCTGTTCGCGGATGACCCGATAACCGGATTCGTCGTGAATTGCAGGCACCAGCAAGTCGTCGCGCTGATCGTCATCGAGGATGCTGAACAGCTTCAGATCGCGGATCACCTTGGGTGACAGGTACTGCAGGATGAAGCTCTCGTCCTTGAAGCTGCTCATGGCGAACTTGATGGTAGAAAGCCAATCACTGCCGGCAATGTCGGGGAACCAGCGGCGATCTTCCTCGGTTGGATGTTCGCAGATGCGGCGAATGTCAGTGTACATGGCAAAGCCCAGGGCATAGGGGTTGATGCCGCTGTAGTACGGGTTGTCGAAGCCGGGTTGGAACACCACGCTGGTATGCGACTGGAGGAACTCCATCATGAAGCCTTCGGTTACCAGGCCCTCGTCGTAGAGGTCGTTCATCAGCGTGTAGTGCCAGAAGGTGGCCCAGCCTTCGTTCATCACCTGGGTCTGGCGCTGTGGATAGAAGTATTGGGCGATCTTGCGCACGATGCGCACTACCTCGCGCTGCCAGGGCTCGAGCAGCGGAGCGTGTTTTTCAATGAAGTAGAGGATGTTCTCCTGCGGTTCGGCGGGGAAGCGCGCATCGTCGCGGTCGCTGCCTTTCTCCGCCCCCTTGGGGATGGTTCGCCACAGGTCGTTGATCTGCTTCTGCAGGTGTTCTTCACGCTCTTTCTGCCGGCGCCGTTCCTCTTCGGCGGAGATCGGGTAAGGCCGCTTGTAGCGGTCTACGCCGTAATTCATCAGAGCATGGCAAGAGTCGATCAGGTCTTCCACGGCATCGATACCGTGGCGCTCTTCGCACTGGGCGATGTACTGCTTGGCGAACACCAGGTAGTCGATGATCGAACTGGCGTCGGTCCAGGTGCGGAACAGGTAATTGCCCTTGAAGAAACTGTTGTGCCCATAGCAGGCATGGGCAATCACCAGTGCCTGCATGCACATGGTGTTCTCTTCCATCAGGTAGGCGATGCACGGATCTGAGTTGATCACGATCTCGTAGGCCAGGCCCATCTGGCCGCGGCTATAGGACTTTTCGGTACTGAGGAATTGCTTGCCGTAGGACCAGTGGTGATAACCCAATGGCATGCCGACGGAGGCGTAGGCATCCATCATCTGCTCGGCGGTAATCACTTCGATCTGGTTGGGGTAGGTGTCCAGCGCGTAACGCTCGGCCAGCCGGCTGATTTCCCGATCGTAGGTCTGGATCAGGTCGAACGTCCACTCGGACCCGGTGGATATGGGTTGGCGTCTCTGTGCTCTGGCGGTCATGTGGCTAACCTGCGCTGGAAGAGTTCACGGAAGACCGGATAGATATCGCCGGCCGAAACCAACTGCTGCTGGGCGAAGGTGTCAGGGAAAGACTCGCCGATGCGCTCGTACTCGTACCACAGCGCTTGGTGTTCGCGTGGGGTGATCTCCACGTAAGTGTAGTACTGCACATGCGGCATGATCTGTTTGGAGAGGATCTCGCGGCAGATCGGTGAGTCGTCGTTCCAGTTATCACCGTCCGATGCTTGCGCCGCGTAGATGTTCCAATCGTTGGTCGGATAGCGCTCGGCCATGATCTCCTGCATCAATTTCAGCGCGCTGGAGACGATGGTGCCGCCGGTCTCGCGGGAATAGAAGAATTCCTCCTCGTCGACCTCGCGGGCGCTGGTGTGGTGGCGAATGAACACCACTTCGATGCGGTCGTAATTGCGCTTGAGGAACAGGTACAAGAGGATGAAGAAGCGCTTGGCAATGTCCTTGGTGGCTTGGGTCATCGAGCCGGACACGTCCATCAGGCAGAACATCACCGCCTTGGAGCTGGGATTGGGTTGTTTGACCAACAGGTTGTACTTGAGGTCGAAGGTGTCGAGGAACGGCAGGCGGTTGATGCGGGCGCTGAGGCGCTCGATCTCGGCCTCTACGGCTTGAATGTCGGTGAAATTGTCAGGCTCTTCGACCTTCAGCCGTGCCAGCTCGGCCTTGGCCTCGCGCAGCAGAGCTCGGCTACTGCCGGTAAGCGCGATACGCCGGGCATGGGCCGAGCGCAGGGTGCGGATGATATTGATGCGCGAAGGGTTGCCTTCGTTGGCAATCCCGGCGCGCACGGTCTTGAAGGTGTCGGTGCCGGCCAGGTGACGCTTGACCAGGTTGGGCAGCTCCAGGTCTTCGAACATGAATTCGAGGAATTCTTCCTGGGTGATCTGGAAAACGAAGTCGTCCATGCCCTCGCCGGAATTACCGGCCTTGCCACGGCCACCTCCGCCGCCCGCGCCACCTTGAGGGCGGGCGATGTGTTCGCCGGCGGTGAATTCCTTGTTGCCTGGGTGAACAATGGTCTGCTTACCGCCGCGACCATGGTGCAACACCGGCTCGTCGATATCGCGGCCGGGAATGCTGATCTGTTCGCCGTGTTCCATGTCCATGATGGAGCGGCGACTTACGGCCTCTTCGACGGCCTTTTTGATGTGGTCACGGTACCGGCGCAAAAAGCGCTGGCGGTTGACCGTGCTCTTATTCTTGCCGTTCAGGCGTCGGTCGATAACGTAGCTCATGGTCTCTCCGCTAAAAACAGCTGCAAGCGTCAAGCATCAAGCTGCAAGAAACAGCAGCCCCCACGGCCGCAAGCTGTGGCGCTTCGTCTTAACGTTGCGCTGGACAGCCCGCGGCTTGCGGCGTGCAGCTTGCCGCTTTATTGCGATTTCCTGACTCGCAGGTACCATTCCGACAGCAAGCGCACCTGCTTGTCGGTATAGCCACGTTCCACCATCCGGGTAACGAAGTCGTTGTGCTTCTGTTGATCCTCCTTGCTGGCCTTGGCGTTGAAGCTGATGACCGGCAGCAGGTCTTCGGTGTTGGAGAACATTTTCTTCTCGATCACCACCCGCAGCTTCTCGTAGCTCAGCCAGGTCGGGTTCTTGCCATTGTTATTGGCGCGGGCACGCAGGACGAAGTTGACGATCTCGTTGCGGAAATCTTTCGGGTTGCTGATGCCGGCAGGCTTCTCAATCTTCTCCAGCTCCTCGTTGAGGGCGATGCGGTTGAGGATCTCGCCGGTTTCCGGGTCGCGGTATTCCTGGTCCTGGATCCAGAAGTCGGCGTACAGCACGTAGCGGTCGAAGATGTTCTGGCCGTATTCGCTGTAGGACTCCAGGTAAGCGGTCTGGATCTCCTTGCCGATGAACTCGATGTAGCGCGGTGCCAGGTATTCCTTGAGGAAGCGCAGGTAGCGTTCGCGCACCTCGGCCGGGAATTGCTCCTGCTCGATCTGCTGTTCCAGCACATACAGCAGGTGCACCGGGTTGGCGGCCACTTCATGGGGGTCGAAGTTGAACACCTTGGAGAGGATCTTGAAGGCGAAGCGAGTCGACAGGCCGGTCATGCCCTCATCAACGCCGGCTGAGTCGCGGTATTCCTGGATCGACTTGGCCTTGGGATCGGTGTCCTTGAGGTTTTCCCCGTCATACACGCGCATTTTCGAATAGATATTCGAGTTTTCCGGCTCCTTGAGGCGCGACAGCACAGTGAACTGGGCAAGCATCTTCAAGGTGTCAGGCGCGCAATGGGCCTTGGCCAGGGAGCTATTGAACAGCAGCTTGTCGTAGATCTTGATCTCGTCACTGACGCGCAGGCAGTACGGCACCTTGACGATGTAGATCCGGTCGATGAACGCCTCGTTGTTCTTGTTGTTGCGGAAGGTGTGCCACTCCGATTCGTTGGAGTGGGCCAGCAGGATCCCGGAGTAGGGGATCGCACCGAGGCCTTCGGTACTGTTGTAGTTGCCTTCCTGGGTGGCGGTCAGCAGTGGGTGGAGCACCTTGATCGGCGCCTTGAACATCTCGACGAATTCCATCAGGCCCTGGTTGGCCCGGCACAGCGCGCCCGAATAGCTGTAGGCGTCGGCGTCGTTCTGCGGGAATTCCTCAAGCTTGCGAATATCCACCTTGCCCACCAGCGCGGAGATATCCTGGTTGTTCTCATCGCCCGGCTCGGTCTTGGCCACGGCAATCTGGTTGAGGATCGAAGGGTACAGCTTGACCACTTTGAACTGGCTGATATCGCCCCCGAATTCGGCCAGTCGTTTGGTCGCCCAAGGCGACATGATGGTATTGAGGTAGCGCCGCGGGATGCCGAAATCTTCTTCGAGAATGGCCCCATCTTCGGTGGCGTTGAACAGCCCCAATGGCGACTCGAAGACCGGCGAGCCCTTGATCGCGTAGAAAGGCACTTTCTCCATCAGTTGCTTGAGTTTTTCCGCCAGCGACGATTTACCGCCACCCACCGGGCCCAGCAAATAGAGGATCTGTTTCTTCTCTTCCAGGCCCTGTGCGGCATGCCGGAAGTACGAGACGATCTGGTCGATGCATTCTTCCATGCCATGGAAGTCTTCGAACGCGGGATAGCGGCGGATCACTTTGTTGGAGAAGATTCGCGACAGTCGGGAGTTGCTCGAGGTGTCGATCAGTTCCGGCTCACCGATGGCCATCAACAGCCGTTCGGCCGCCGAAGCGTAGGCGCTGCGATCCTGTTTGCACAGCTCGAGGTACTCCTGCAGCGAGAGTTCTTCCTGGCGGGTTGACTCGAAACGTTGTTGGAAGTGGCTAAAGATACTCATGACGTCACCTCGCTCGATACGTGGAGCCGACGCCGGATCAGTCAGCTGATGCTGGCATGCAACCGGGTTCGCCGATTGCTGTATACCCCCCAGAACACCCTTGAAACGCTACCGATGACCCGCACGCCGGTGTACCGGCTCTCCCCTTTTTGGATGGCCTGGGCTTAAGGATAGTTGGTTCTACGAGAGGTCAAGGGCGCAAGGCCCAGAAGTTTGCCACGACCGTTCGTCAGGTCTGGCGCGAGCCCGCACGGGACGCGGGCTGCGAGGGAAATGAAAAAATTATTCGGTGCTGCCTTGGGCGATCTCGGCCGGATAAGTACCACGCCACAGCTCAAAGCCGCCATCGAGGCTATAGACCTCGGAGAAGCCCTGGCCGACCAGGTAGGCGGCTGCGCTCTGGCTGGAATTGCCGTGATAGCAGACCACCACGGTGGGTTTGTCGAGGTCGGCATTGCGGATGAAATCGGCGACCGAGTGGTTGTCCAGATGCGTGGCACCACTGATATGGCCAGCGGCAAAGGCTTGCGGGTCGCGAATGTCGACGACCACCGCACCTTGCTCACGCAGGGTCTGGGCCTGCTCGGGAGGGATGCGCTTGAATTCGCTCATGGGGGCGGTTTCCTTCAGGACTGATCGTTCATTCTAGTGGGTTGTGCTGGCTGACGTGGAGTGCCGTCGTCGGCGCAGTCACAGCGGTGCAGTTCGCCGCTGTCGACGTTGTACAAGGTCAAGGCACCGCCCCATACGCAGCCGGTGTCCAGGGCTACCACGCCGGGCGCATGAACGCGCCCTTCGAGGGCCGCCCAGTGACCGAAGATGATCTTCACGTGGCGCGAACGGCGGTCTTTGTGGGCGAACCAGGGCTTGTAACCTTTGGGCGCGGTGTCCAGGCCTTCCTTGCTCTTGAGGTCGAGCTTGCCTTCGGCGGTACAGAAGCGCATGCGGGTGAAGTAATTGGTGATTACCCGCAGGCGCTCGACGCCGGTCAGCTTGTTGCTCCACTTGTTCGGCTCGTTGCCGTACATGCCATCCAGGTAGAGCTTCAGGCGGGCATCGTCACGCAGCACCTCTTCAACTTCTGCGGCCAGCTCCAAGGCTTTACCCAGGGTCCATTGTGGCGGAATGCCAGCATGCACCAGGGCAACGCCGCGCGGCTCGTCGTAATGCAACAGCTTCTGCTGGCGCAACCAGTCGAGCAGTTGGTCGGCGTCGGGCGCTTCGATGATTTCGCGCAGGGTATCGCTTTTCTTCAGGCGTTCGATGTTGTGCCAGGCGGCCAGCAGATGCAGGTCGTGATTACCCAGCACGCATACCAGCGATTGGCGGATCGAATACAAAAAGCGCAGGGTTTCCAGCGACTCAGGGCCGCGATTGACCAGGTCGCCGACCAGCCACAGGCGGTCGACGGCAGGGTTGAAGTGCACACGTTCGAGCAGGCATTTAAGCGGTTGCAGGCAGCCTTGCAAGTCACCGACAGCGTACACAGCCATCAGTGCAGGGCCCCGGGTACGGCCAGGCGGAACGGCGCGATGGCGGCGTCGAAGCGTTTGCCGTCTTCGGCGAACATCTGGTAGCTGCCCTGCATGGCACCGACGCGGGTGCTGATCACAGCGCCACTGCTGTAGGTATGGCTCTGGCCCGGCTCGATCAGCGGCTGCTGGCCAACTACGCCTGCGCCGCGAACCTCTTCGACTTCACCATCACCATTGGTAATCAGCCAGTGCCGGGACATCAGCTTGGCGGATACCGTGCCGTTGTTCTGTACGGTAATGGTGTAGGCGAAGGCGAAACGCTCGTTGTCGGGATCGGATTGTTCTTTGAGATAGCGGGTGACGACGCTGACGTCGATCTGATAGCGGGGGTCGGACATGCAAGGGCCTTGAGCAAACACGCAATTGCGGCAATGGATGCAGTCTAGGCCATTGGAGGGGCTGGAAGCCAGTTGTGGAACTATTGCCCTTGGGCAGTCGATCACGGGGCAGTGGCTGCCCCGCGATCAGTCGCGGTCAGTTGCTCGGCTGTTGCTCAGCCAGCTTGTCGGCCAGGCGCACGAACGCGGCCAGGTCGAGCTGTTCGGGACGCAGGCTGCCGTCTACGCCAGCGGCTTCGATGGCCTGGCTGTCGAGCAGGCCCTTGAGGGTGTTGCGCAGGGTCTTGCGGCGCTGGTTGAAGGCTTCGCGCACCACCCGCTCAAGCAGCAGCGGATCCTTGGCGGGGAACGGCAGCACTTCATGCGGGACCAGGCGCACGATGGCCGAGTCGACTTTCGGCGGCGGGTTGAACGCCCCTGGGCCGACGTTGAACAGGTGTTCGACCCGGCAGTGGTACTGCACCATGATCGACAGGCGGCCCCAATCACCGCCGCCTGGGCCTGCGGCCATGCGCTCGACCACTTCTTTTTGCAGCATGAAGTGCATGTCGCGAATCAGCCCAGCGTGGCTGAGCAGGTGGAAGATCAATGGCGTGGAGATGTTGTAGGGCAGGTTGCCGACGACTTTCAAGCTGCGCTGCGGCACGCCCAGTTGGTTGAAGTCGAACTTCAGCGCGTCACCCTGGTGCAGGCGGAAGTTGTCGCGACCGGCGAACTTGTGCTGAAGAATCGGCACCAGGTCTTTGTCCAGCTCGACCACGTCCAGCTGCGCACCGCTGCCTAGCAGGCCTTCAGTGAGTGCGCCCTGGCCCGGGCCGATTTCCAGCAGGTGCTCACCGGGCTTGGCGTGAATGGCGCGCAGGATGCGGTCGATGATGCCGGCGTCGTGCAGGAAGTTCTGGCCGAAGCGCTTGCGCGCCCGGTGTTGGTAGTGCTCGTTCATGGTCGGTTCTCGGCCATCTGGTAGGCGGTGTGCAACGCGACGCGCAGGCTGCCGGTGTCGACCTTGCCAGTGCCGGCAAGGTCCAGAGCCGTGCCGTGGTCAACCGAGGTACGGATGATCGGCAGGCCCAGGGTGACGTTGACGGCCGCGCCGAAACCTTTGTACTTGAGTACCGGCAGGCCTTGGTCGTGGTACATCGCCAGCACCGCGTCGCAGTGCTCCAGATATTTGGGGGTAAACAGGGTATCGGCAGGCAGTGGGCCGCGCAGGTCCATTCCTTCATTGCGCAGGCGTTGCAGTGCAGGCTCGATGATGTCGATTTCTTCGCGGCCCAGATGGCCGCCTTCACCGGCGTGCGGATTAAGCCCGCACACCAGGATGCGTGGCATGGCAATGCCGAATTTGTCGCGCAGATCAGCATGCAGAATGCGCGTGACCCGCTCCAGGCGCTCGCCAGTGATGGCATCGGCGATATCGCGCAGGGGCAGGTGAGTGGTCACCAGTGCCACGCGCAGGCCGTGGGTGGCGAGCATCATCACCACTTGGCTGGTGTGGGTCAGTTCGGCGAGAAACTCGGTATGCCCGGAGAAGGCAATCCCGCTTTCATTGATTACGCCCTTGTGTACCGGGGCGGTGATCATGCCCGCGAAGTGTCCGTCCAGGCAGCCTTGGCCAGCCCGGGTCAGGGTCTGCAGTACGAACGCCGCGTTGGCTTTGTCCAGCTGCCCTGGCACCACGCTTGCGGCCAGTGGCGTATCCCAGACGTAGAGGCTCCCGGCAGGCGCTGCCTGGTCGGGCCATGTGTCGGGGGTTACCGGCAGCAGACTGACCGCCAGCCCCAGCTGCGCGGCCCGCTCGGCGAGCAGGTCACGGCTGGTGATGGCAATCAGGGGATGAGGCTGGGCCTCGGTGGCGAGCAGCAGGCACAGGTCAGGACCTATGCCAGCGGGCTCGCCGGGCGTGACGGCGAAGCGCAGGGGCTTCACTGGGCGGCCTGGTCAGCGCCAGGCAGCTTGATCTCAACGTAGGCTTCGTCGCGGATCTGGCGCAGCCAGGTCTGCAGCTCTTCGTCGTATTTGCGGTTACGCAGGACGGTCAGGGCTTGTTGCTCGCGAGCCTGTTCAGTGCTGTCGGTGGCGCGACGGCCCAGCACTTCCAGCACATGCCAGCCGTACTGGGTACGGAATGGCTTGGTGACTTGGCCTTGCTGGGCATCGGCCATTTGCTCGCGGAACTCTGGCACCAGGCTGTTCGGGTCGACCCAGTTGAGGTCGCCGCCGTTGAGCGCCGAACCTGGATCTTCCGAGAAGCTTTTCGCCAGGGTGGCGAAGTCTTCACCGTTCTGGATGCGGTCGTAGAGTTTCTCGGCCAGTTGTTCGGTGGCCGCTTCGCTACGGATTTCGCTCGGCTTGATCAGGATGTGGCGCACGTGCACTTCGTCACGCAGCACGCTTTCGCTGCCGCCGCGCTTCTCCTCGAGCTTGATGATGAGGAAGCCGCTAGGTATGCGCAGAGGCTGGGAGATGTCGCCAACGGCCATGCTGCTGAGCAGCTTGGCGAACTCTGGCGGCAGCTGGGCGGCTTTACGCCAGCCCATTTCGCCGCCTTCCAGGGCGTTCTCGCTGGCCGAATGCTCGATGGCCATCTGGCCAAAGTCCTTGCCTTGCTTGAGCTGCTGGTAAATATCGCCAACCCGGCCAGCGGCCGCCTGGATGGCTTGCGAGTTGGCGCCGTCCGGGGTTGGGATAAGGATATTGGCCAGGCGGTACTCTTCCGACATCTGCATCTTGCCCAGGTCCGAGGCGAGGAAGTTCTTCACTTCCTGCTCGGAAACCTGAATGCGCTCAGCTACCCGACGCTGGCGCACACGGCTGATGATCATCTCGCGCTTGACCTGCTCGCGAGCGTCTTCGAACGACAAGCCGTCACGGGCCAGGGCGGCGCGGAACTGATCCAGCGACATGCCGTTGCGCTGGGCAATGGTGGCGATGGCCTGGTTCAGTTCTTCATCGGTGATGCGGATGCCCGAGCGTTCGCCAATCTGCAATTGCAGGTTTTCGACGATCAGGCGTTCCAGGACCTGTTGATCCAGCGCGCCCGGAGGTGGAGTGCCGCCGCCGCGCTTGGCGATGGTTTGCTCGACCTCACGGACCCGCTGGTCCAACTGGCTCTTCATGACCACATCGTTATCGACGATGGCCACGACACTGTCCAAAGGTTGTACCGCGGCATGTACCGCGCCACTCAGCATTACAGCGCCCAGCATCAGCGGGCGCAGGCGATCAATAAGCTTGGTCTTCACGTGTACGGTAACCTTGAATGCCTTTGTCGAGGAAGGTCTCGACCTTGTTGCCCACCACGCCACCGAGGCCTTTCAGCACGATCTGCAGGAAGACACCGTGGTCGCCTTTTTCGTTCTGTGGAACGGCCTGGCTGAAGTCGTCGTAGTCGATCCAGTAACGGTTGATCAGGCGCAGTTTCCAGCAGCAGTTGTCGTACTCGAAACCGCCCATGGCTTCCAGGGTGCGGTTGCGGTTGTAGTCATGCTGCCAACGTGCGATGACGCTCCACTGCGGCACGATCGGCCAGATGACCGAGAAGTCGTGCTGCTGGATCTTGTAGTAGTCCTTGATGTAGTTCGGGCTGCCAGGTCTGCCATAGTCGCCACCACCCACTTGCCAGGTGCCGGTGAGCGAGTCGTAGCGCACCAGGTCGTTGCGGTAGCGGTATCCAAGGTTGACGATTTTGTTCGGCTCGTCTTCTGGTTGATAGTGGAACAGCGCGCTACCTGAGCGTGGGCTGCGGGTGTCTGGATCCCAGTTGTAGTCGGCGTTCAGACGCCAGTCGCGGTTGAAGGCAAATTGGTACTGCAGTGCGTATGGCGATACGTTCGATTGCGAGTCCTGACGGGTACGCCAGTCAATGCCTGGCATCTGCACCTTGCGGTCTTGGAAGTAGAAGGCCTGGCCGACACTGATACGCTGGCGTTCGAAGCCGTTTTCCTCAATCCACCGATTGGTTACCCCCAGCGACAGCTTGTTCTCGTCGCCGATACGATCGGCGCCGCCGAAGCGGTTATCACGGAAAAGTGAGGAGTAGTTGAAGTAACTTTCGCTGGTGTCGAAGACCGGAATGTCTTTCTGATCCTTGTAAGGAACATAGAGGTAGAAGAGTCGCGGTTCCAGGGTCTGGCGGTAGTCTTTGCCGAACCACTGGGTATTGCGGTCGAAATAAAGGCCACTATCAACGCTAAACACAGGGACGCTACGGTCCTGACTGCTGGAGAAATCACCACGCAGGTCACGAGTGGCATCGCTGGCATCGGCCAGGTCAGTCTTACCTTTACCATCCAGATCAAGATCGTAGTGAGTGTATACGTACTTGAGCTTTGGTTTGACGAATCCGTAGCTGGCGTCCATAGGCAGGCTAATAGCTGGCGCAATATTAAGACGGGTACCATTGGCTCGGGCTAGCCCGAAAACGTTTTCGTCCAAGCGACGGCCAGGGGCGCCTGCAGAATCGTCTGGGATGCCATCTTCATTGAGTACAAAGTCATCCTTCAAGTCTCGATCAAAGCGTACAGCCTCAGTTTGATAGCTGAGGTCAAAGCCGCCCGGATGATATGGAAGCATGCCGTTAAGGGTGAGTTGCGGCAGTTTGTTGTATGGTGTGATGCGCGAAAGCGTCGCCATTTCATAGGCGTGTGCATTAACGCGCGCGGTGTAGCCGTCCCCACGCCATGTCACTGCACCTTGCTGATTTACTACATCACGGCTATCCACGCCGATCTGCTCCGTCTCCAGATCCTGGAAGTAGAAAGGATCGCTGATATCGGTATAGTCGACCTCAGTCATCAGGCGCTCATCGAGGCCGCCTTTGTGCTGCCAGTTGATCATCCAGCGCTGATCTTTGTAATCGGTCTGGTCTTTACGATCGTCGTTCTTGTCGTTCAGGTAGCCGCCACCGAACTGGCCTTCGCTCGATTTGGTCAGGTAGCGGAACTCGCCTTCCATCAACAGGCCGCGTTTGGCCATGTAGCGCGGGTACAACGTGGCGTCGTAGTTTGGCGCCAGGTTGAAGTAGTACGGCGTGACCAGCATGAAGCCGGTGTCGCTGCTGGTGCTGAACGAAGGTGGCAGGAAGCCGGACTGGCGACGGTCGTCGATCGGGAAGTAGATGTACGGTGTGTAGAACACCGGGAAATCCTTGACCCGCAGGGTGACGTTGGTCGCGGTACCGAAGCCGGTAGCCGGGTTCAGGGTGATGTTGTTGCCCTTGAGCTGCCAGGCGTTGCTGCCAGGCTCACAGGTGGTGTAGGTACCATCCTTGAGGCGGATGATGGCGTTCTCGCCACGCTTGGCGTACAGCGCGTTACCGCGGATGCGCGACTTGTGCATCACGTATTCGGCGTTGTCGACCTGGGCTTCACCGGTATCGAGCTGGATCTGCGCCTCGTCGCCAACTACCAGCGAGCCGTTGTCACGGATCTTGACGTTGCCCTTGAGCTCGCCACGGTTCTCGGTCTGGTAGAGGTTGGCCTCGTCGGCTTCGACCTGCATGCTGCCCTGGCGCATGACCACGTCACCGGCCAGAGTAGCGATCTGCTGCTCTTGCTGGTACTTGGAGACCTTGGCATTGATATAGGTCGGCGACTCGTCCTTGGGCGTGGTGTCATCCATGCCAGGGCGGATCGGCTCGACATAGGCGCCAGCGCAGTACGGACCAGTCTCGGCCAGCTGGGCAGCGGTGAGCTTCTCGCGCGGGACCCAGTCCAGATGGCTGTAGTCTTCGCTGCGGGTTTTCAGGCCACGGCCTTTGGCCTCGGTGACCAGCATCGGCTTGGGCTCGCCATCGGCGCCGACTTCAGTGGCCTCGGCTTCGGTGCCGGAACTGAGCGCAGCGCCATCGTGCACAGGGCGCGGCGGCAAGTTGCTGACAGAGGTTTTGGGCTTGCAGTCCCAACCACCGGAGGCGGACACTTGGCAGTCAAACTGCTCGGCAGCCACCACGTACGAGGTGGCCAGTGGTTGCAGTACCAGCAAACCGCCAGTGACCAACAACGGAAACTTTCTACGAAACGCGGGGGATTTCAATGCCATCTTATTAGTCCGGGCTTCCTGCGTGCCATCTGCCCGCGTGTGGGGCCGCACGCCTCTCGATGGTCTGAAAAAGATGCTGGATAATAAAGCATGACCCGCTTGACGGCTAGGGCCGTCGGAGACCCTTGTAATGCCTGATCATGATCTACGCCTTGAACTGCTCAAAGACTGGCTCAAACAGCAACTGCTCGCCCTGTTCCAGATAAACGGCTGGGGCGAGGAGCCCGAAGGTACTCTAACCGCCGCCAGCAGTGACGCGAGCTTCCGTCGTTATTTCCGCTGGCAGGGCGCCAATCGCAGCTTTGTGGTCATGGATGCACCGCCACCGCAGGAAAACTGCCGTCCCTTCGTCGAGATCGACCACTTGTTGGCCAGCGCCGATGTGCATGTGCCGCTGATTCATGCCCAGGACCTGGAGCGCGGCTTCCTGTTGCTCGGCGATCTCGGCCACCAGACATACCTGGACATTATTAACTCTGAGAATGCCGATGGCCTGTTCGCCGATGCCATCGACGCCCTGTTGGCCTTGCAGCGCCTGCCCATGACCGCGCCGCTGCCCAGCTATGACGATGCCTTGCTGCGCCGTGAGCTGGAGCTGTTCCCAGAGTGGTACGTCGGCCGCGAGCTCGGTGTCGCCCTGACTGCAACGCAGCTAGCTACCTGGCAGCGCGTCAGCCAGTTGTTGATCGACAGCGCGTTGGCCCAGCCCAAGGTGCTGGTGCACCGCGACTACATGCCGCGCAACCTGATGCACAGCGAGCCCAATCCTGGCGTGCTGGACTTCCAGGATGCGGTCTACGGCCCAGTCACCTACGACATTACCTGCCTGTTCAAGGATGCTTTCCTCAGCTGGCCGCAGGCGCGGGTAGAGGGTTGGTTGGGTGATTACTGGGAGAAGGCGCGGGTCGCTGGCATTCCAGTGCAATCCGATTTCGAGGCATTTCACCGCGCCAGCGACCTGATGGGCGTGCAGCGTCACCTCAAGGTGATCGGTATCTTCGCGCGCATCTGCCACCGCGACGGCAAGCCGCGTTACCTCGGCGACGTTCCGCGTTTCTTCGCCTATATAGATGAAGTGATCGGCCGCCGGCCGGAATTGGCTGAGCTGGGTGCACTGATCGCTGAACTGAAGGCAGCTCGTCCATGAAGGCAATGATCCTGGCGGCGGGCAAGGGCGAGCGCATGCGCCCGCTGACCCTGCACACTCCAAAACCACTGGTGCCGGTGGCGGGACAGCCGCTGATCGAGTATCACCTGCGCGCCCTGGCTGCAGCCGGTGTCAGCGAAGTGGTGATCAACCACGCCTGGCTGGGGCAGCAGATCGAAGATCACCTGGGCGATGGCAGCCGCTTTGGCTTGACCATCCGCTATTCGGCCGAAGGCGAGCCGCTGGAGACCGGTGGCGGAATCTTCAAGGCGCTGCCAATGCTGGGCGAGGCGCCGTTTCTGTTGGTCAACGGCGATGTCTGGAGCGACTACGATTTTCGCCAGTTGAATAAACCGCTCGAGGGTTTGGCTCATCTGGTGCTGGTCGACAACCCAGGGCACCACGGCCGGGGCGACTTCCGTTTGCAGGGCGCGCAGGTGGTCGATGGCGACGATGCCCCGGGGACGCTGACCTTCAGCGGCATCTCGGTGCTGGATCCGGCGTTGTTCGCAGGTTGCCAGCCTGGTGCTTTCAAACTGGCGCCGTTGCTTCGTCAAGCGATGGCCCAGGGCAAGGTAACCGGTGAACGTCATGGCGGCCTCTGGGTCGACGTTGGCACCCTGGAGCGCTTGGCCGAGGTTGAGCGCTTGATTGGCGAGCGCGCCTGACATGTGGTGGCCGAGCACAGTGATTGGTGCTGGAGCGGGCTTTGCAGTGGCCAGTATCCCTGGCGCATTGCTGGGCGCCTTGCTAGGTCAGGCCATGGACCGACGCCTGCGGCTGCGCGGTTGGGAGGATGTGCGCGAGCGCCTGGGCGGGCGCCCGGCGCTGCGCGATGAAGAGCTGTTGTTCGTGCTGCTCGGGCGGCTGGCCAAGAGCGATGGCCGGGTAGCGGACGGGCATATCCAGCAGGCGCGTCAGGAGATGGCGCGGCTGGACATGGCCGAGCCAGCCCGATTGCGGGCGATTGCCGCATTCAATCGTGGCAAGTCCGGCAAGGACCGGCTAGGCCGCTATCTGCACCGCATCAAGCAGCAGCCACATGCCGCAGAAGGTACGCTGCGTGCGTGCTGGCGGATGGTGTGGGCCGATGGCAAGGCCGGGCGCCAGGAGCGTGATCTGGTCTTGACTTGGGGGCAACAGCTGGGGCTGAGTCGGCGCCAGGCGCAAGCGCTGTCGCTGGAGTACGAACCGCGCAAGACCACCGCCGAGGGCGCGACCTTGACCTATGCGGCGGCGTTGCGCCTGCTCGGGGTTGAGGCTGATACCGCGGGGGACAAGGTCAAGCAGGCTTATCGGCGACTGCTGAGCCGGCACCATCCTGACAAGTTGGTGGGCAATGGCGCCAGTGAGGCGCAGGTGCGCGAGGCGACCGAGAAAACCCGGGAGCTGCATCAGGCCTATGCGTTGATTCGCAAGCGTCGTGGGTTGTAGGGCCTGGGTGTGGGGTGGTCGCTGCTGGCCTTATCGCGGGGCAAGCTCGCTCCCACGCCCCCCGTATAGAAAATTCGGCGTGGGAGCGGGCTTGCCCCGCGATGAGGCCATTGAATCCGCCAGGTTACTCCTGCGGCGACAGCCATCCTCGAACCCGCCGGAACAGCTGCTCTTGCTCTGCGGCCTTGTTGCCTGGCATGGCAATCAGCGACAACTGCCGATATTGACTGTCCTTCTGCCGCTTGCTGGCTTGCAAGCGCAATTGGGCTGCGTGCCGATCGCCAGTACGGGTGGCGTAATAGAGATCGGCGGCTGGCACCTTGAGCGTCGGCGTCAGGCTCTCCAGGTCATGCTCCACCCGGGCCGGGGTCTGCGCCGCGACCATCACCAGCTTCTGCACCTGCGGCGGTTGCTTTTCACTCAGGTAGCGCGCCGCCCAATAGGCGCCGCTGCCATTACCTAACAGCACGATGCTGCGGGCTTTCTGCTCCTGGGCATAGGCCACGGCCGCGTCCAGCCGGGCAAAGATCCGCTCGGCGTCGGCCTGATCGTTGTGTTCGCTGGCCTCGACGGCATCGGTGCTCTGCGCGGTATCGGCCTCGGGCGCGGTGGCCTGGGCGACATTGGCATTGGCATCGGCAGGGGTGTCCTTGGCTGGAGCGCTTTCGCCAGTGCCTTTGTCAGGCTGCGGCGCAGGCGTGCTCTCGACGCGCGCCTGGGGGCTGTCGGCGAGCAAGTCCGGCAGACTCACGCTCAGGGTGTGCCAGCCCGCATCAGGGAATTTGCTTCGCAGAGGGCCGACCGTGGTTGGCCAATCGGCATTTTCTCCAGCGCCCGGCACGATGATCAGCGCACCTTTAGGGTCGCTGTCGTTGGCCGGTTTCCACAATGCCAGGAAGCTCTCGTTACCGGCCTGCAACGTTTGTTGCTCAGCTTTGGCCACCCGGCGTTCGAGCGCCTGGGCATCTTCCTGGCTACGTTCGAGCAGCGCAGCGCGCGTGCTGGGGGCGGCAGCTTCAGCGGCCGGTGCGGCCTTCTCGGCGTCTTCGGCCTGTGCGCCCAGCGGTAGGATCGAGGCCAGGCAGAACATTGCCAGCGTCGTGCGATAAAGTGTCAACATGAATCAACCCAAGGCCAGAATGATACCGGCAGCCTAATAGTATTTGTCCGCGACGGCCACGAGTGATGGCCGCGCTTGCCAAGACGAGCGTAGAGATGAAGCGAATGCGTCGCCTGTTGGTTATCGGCTGCTTGTGCCTGCCCTTGATCGCTTTGGCCAGGCCCACGCCTGCGCCGACGGTGGCGCTGGAACCGGCCCAGCAGCAATGGCTGGAAGAACACCGCAGCCTGCGTGTTGGCCTGGTGCTGCAAGCGCCGTACGCGCAGTTCGACCGGCGCCTGCAGCAGCTGTATGGGGCCAATGTCGAGTTGGTCAACTGGCTGGCCCAGGCGCTGCGCCTGGATCTGACCTGGCGCAACTTCGCCGACCAAGCGGCGCTGGAGCATGCGCTGCAGGCCGGTGAGATCGATTTCGCCCCAGGCCTTACGCAAACCCCAGCCAGTCTGCGCTTGTGGTTGTTCAGCGATCCCTACATGCGCGTCCCGCAATTGATGGTCGGCCCGCGTACCGGCGCGGTGGCGGTCGAGCTTGAAAAACTTGGCGCGGGTGAGCGGGTTGCGGTGCGCATGCCCAGCGCCCTGGCCGATTACCTGCGGGGCAACTACGCCAACCTCAACTTGCAGGGTGTACCTAACGAACGCCAGGCCCTGCAGTTGCTGCTTGGCGGGCAGGCGAGCTATGCCGTGTTGGACGAGGCCCAGCTCAGCCGGTTGTCGCGCGAGAGTGAGTTCAGTGATCTGGCGGTGGTCGGCGATATCGGCCTGCCACAGTTGCTGCGGGTTGGCTCCAGGCGTGATTGGCCGTTACTGGCCGATGTGCTGGAGCGCGGTCTACAGGCCATGCCAGCCAAAGAACTGGAGCAGTTGCACCAGCGCTGGCTGCAACCGAAGTATCCGCGCCTGAGTGACAGCACAGGCTTCTGGCAGAATTTGGCGCTGCTGTTCGGCATGCTGCTGCTGTGCGCCATCGCCACGCAGGTCTGGCAGCGTCGCCAGCAGCGGCAGTTGGAGCGCAGCCTGCTGGCGGCCAGGGATAACCTGCATGAACGCCAGGCGCGGGAAGAAGCGCTGCGTTTGAGCCAGTTCTCTATCGACCAGAGCACCGTGGGCATTCTCTGGGTCAATTGGGACAGTCATGTGCGCTACGCCAACCATGCCGCAGAACGCATGCTGGGGTATGGCGAAGGCGAACTGCTCGAGCGGCCGTTGATCGATTTCGAGCCGAATCTGCAAATGGATCGCTGGCTTGAACTGTGGAAGCGTGCCCGCACCGGTGATGGCGGCGCCCAGCAGTTCGAAAGCCAGTGCCTGCGCGCCGACGGCAGCCTGCTGCCGGTCGACCTGTCGCTGAGCTTTCTGCGTTTTCGCGATGCCGAGTACCTGGTGGTGTTCCTCACCGATGTTACCGAGCGCCGCCGTGCCCTGGCCGCCCTGCGCGAAAGCGAGGCGCGGCTCAAGGGCATCGCTGGCAACGTGCCGGGGCTGGTGTTCCGCCTGGAGCGTGATCCGGCCGAGGGCGATCTGGAGTTTCCCTACATCAGTGAAGGCAGCGAGGCGTTGGTGGGCTACGCGCCGGCAGTGATCCAACACCCTGAGATGGGCCTGCGTAACTTGGTCCATCCGCAGGACCGCGCCGACTATCACCGCGTCCAGGACCTGGCCCTGGCCAACAATCAGGACTGGTCCTGGCAGGGGCGCATCCTCACCCGCCAGGGCGAGCAGCGCTGGGCCGATATCAAGGCCAGTACCCGGCGCCTGGCCGATGGCCGGGTGGTGTGGGACGGTGTGGTCTGGGACATCACCCAGAGCAAGCGGGCCGAGCTGGCCCTGGCGCAATCCCAAGGACAGTTGCGCGAGTTGTCGGCGCACCTGGAAAGCGTGCGCGAGGAAGAGAAGGCGCGCATCGCCCGAGAGGTACACGATGAGCTGGGGCAGATGCTCACCGTGCTAAAGCTTGAGGTGTCGATGTGCGAGCTGGCCTATGCCGAACTCGACCCTGGGCTCAACGAACGCCTGACCAGCATGAAGCGCCTGATCGCCCAGCTGTTCCAGCTGGTGCGTGACGTAGCCACCGCCCTGCGTCCGCCGATCTTGGATGCGGGCATCGCTTCGGCCATTGAATGGCAGGCGCGGCGTTTCGAGGCGCGCACGCAGATTCCTTGCCTGGTGCAAGTGCCGGAGCATCTGCCTGCATTGAGTGACGCCAAGGCCACGGGGTTATTTCGCATCCTTCAGGAGGCATTGACCAACGTGATGCGCCACGCTCAGGCTCATACCGTGCAGATCGAACTGGTGCACGAGCATGACGTACTGCGCATGAGCGTCATCGATGATGGGGTGGGTTTTTGCACCGATCAGGCCAGGCCGACGTCCTTTGGCCTGGTGGGGATGCGCGAGCGGGTCCTGATGCTTGGCGGCAGCATGACTCTGGACAGTGAGCCGGGTGAAGGCAGTAGCCTGAGTGTGAGCATTCCTCTGGATTAGGAGAGTAAGCGTGATTCGAGTGCTGGTGGCCGAAGACCACACCATAGTTCGTGAAGGCATCAAGCAGCTGATCGGCCTGGCCAAGGACATGCAGGTGGCGGGGGAGGCCGGCAATGGCGAGCAACTGCTCGAGACCCTGCGCCACACCCCTTGTGAAGTGGTATTGCTGGATATCTCCATGCCTGGGGTTAATGGCTTGGAGGCGATCCCGCGGATTCGCGCGTTGAACAACCCGCCAGCGATCCTGATGTTGTCGATGCATGATGAAGCGCAGATGGCCGCCCGCGCCTTGAAAGCGGGCGCCGCTGGCTATGCCACCAAGGACAGCGATCCGGCGCTGTTGCTCACCGCTATTCGCCGGGTAGCCGGAGGCGGGCGCTATATCGACCCATCGCTGGCCGACCGGATGGTCTTCGAGGTTGGCCTGACCGAGACCCGGCCGCTGCATACCTTGCTTTCGGAACGTGAGTTCTCGGTCTTCGAGCGCCTCGCCCAAGGCGCCAACGTCAACGACATCGCCCAGCAACTGGCGCTGTCGAGCAAGACCATCAGCACCCACAAGGCGCGACTGATGCAGAAGCTCAAGGTCAACTCGCTGGCCGAGCTGGTCAAGTACGCCATGGAGCACAAGTTGGTGTGAGTGTTCTGCTTGCGACATGGCCAGGTTCCCGGCTCGCCCCATACCCGTAGGAGCGGGCTTGCCCCGTGATGGCGCAAAGCCAGGCAATAGAGGAGGCTGCGCCGGCGTTATCGCAGGGCAAGCCCGCTCCCACGTAGCCATTGATTTATCTGTGGGCGTCAGCCTTGTAGGGCAATCCCTACACGCAATCTTCCAACTGGATGATGGCATTCTCTCAGCACCCCCGATTTGCGGGCACTTGCGCCTTCTCTAACCTTCACTCACGCAGTCATCCAACAAGAAGGTGCAGGCATGAGCGAGGCGAATTCGAACGCTGCCACCAGCGAGACGCTGGTCAGTTTCCGTGGTGTGCAGAAGAGCTACGACGGCGAATCGCTGATCGTCAAAGACCTCAACCTGGACATCCGCAAGGGCGAGTTCCTCACCTTGCTGGGCCCTTCCGGTTCGGGCAAGACCACCAGCCTGATGATGCTGGCCGGCTTCGAAACGCCCACCGCTGGCGAGATCCAGCTGGCGGGTCGCTCGATCAACAACGTGCCGCCGCACAAGCGCGACATTGGCATGGTGTTCCAGAACTACGCGCTGTTCCCGCATATGACCGTGGCCGAGAACCTGGCCTTCCCCTTGAGCGTGCGCAACCTGAGCAAGACCGACATCAGCGAGCGGGTCAAGCGCGTGCTCGGCATGGTCCAGCTCGATGCCTTCGCCAAGCGCTACCCAGGCCAGCTCTCCGGTGGCCAGCAACAGCGGGTGGCCCTGGCCCGTGCGCTGGTGTTCGAGCCACAGCTGGTGCTGATGGACGAGCCACTCGGCGCGCTCGACAAGCAACTGCGCGAACACATGCAGATGGAGATCAAGCACATCCACCAGCGCCTTGGCGTAACCGTGGTGTACGTGACCCACGACCAGGGCGAAGCGTTGACCATGTCCGACCGTGTGGCGGTGTTCCATCAAGGTGAAATCCAGCAGATCGCCGACCCGCGCACCCTCTATGAAGAGCCGCGCAACACCTTCGTCGCCAACTTCATCGGCGAGAACAACCGCCTCAACGGCACCCTGCTGGCGCGCAATGGCGAGCGTTGCCAGGTGCAGCTGGCGCGTGGCGAGCGGGTCGAGGCGCTGGCGGTCAACGTTGGCGAGGCGGGCGATCCGGTGACCTTGTCGATCCGCCCCGAGCGCGTACGGCTCAATGGCCACAGTGAAAGCTGCGTCAACCGTTTCTCCGGGCGGGTGGCCGAGTTCATCTACCTGGGCGACCACGTACGGGTGCGCCTGGAAGTCTGCGGCAAAGGCGACTTCTTCGTGAAGCAGCCGATTGCCGAACTCGACCCGGCCCTGGCCGTGGGCGATGTGGTACCGCTTGGCTGGGAGGTCGAGCACGCTCGCGCGCTCGACCCGATTGCCGAAGCCCACTGATGGTTCGCTTAACCAACCCTGTACTGTGGAGAGAATAATAATGCGCAAGCAGTTGAAACTGACCGCCCTGGCCCTCGGCCTGTTCGCCGCAGGCCAAGCCCTGGCCGCGGACTTGACCGTGGTGTCGTTCGGCGGGGCCAACAAGGCCGCCCAGGTCAAGGCGTTCTACGAGCCGTGGGAGAAGGCTGGCAAGGGCAAGATCGTCGCGGGCGAGTACAACGGCGAGATGGCCAAGGTCAAAGCCATGGTCGACACCAAGAGCGTGTCGTGGAACCTGGTCGAGGTCGAGTCGCCGGAGCTGGCCCGTGGTTGCGACGAGGGCATGTTCGAAGAGCTCGACCCGGCGCTGTTCGGTGACGAGGCCGACTACGTGCCAGGCGCCATCCAGCCATGCGGCGTGGGCTTCTTCGTCTGGTCCACGGTACTGGCGTACAACGCCGACAAGCTCAAGACCGCACCTACCAGCTGGGCCGATTTCTGGGACACCAAGCAGTTCCCGGGCAAGCGTGGCCTGCGCAAGGGCGCCAAATACACCCTGGAATTCGCCCTGATGGCTGACGGCGTCGCGCCCAAGGACGTGTATAAGGTGCTCGCGACCAAAGAGGGTGTAGACCGCGCCTTCAAGAAACTCGACGAACTCAAGCCGAGCATTCAGTGGTGGGAAGCCGGCGCCCAGCCGCCACAGTACCTGGCCTCGGGTGACGTGGTCATGAGCTCGGCCTACAACGGTCGGATCGCCGCGGTACAGAAAGAGAGCAACCTCAAAGTGGTGTGGAACGGCGGCATCTACGACTTCGACGCCTGGGCCATCCCCAAAGGCGCCAAGGACGTGGAAGAGGCGAAGAAGTTCATCGCCTACACCGTGCAGCCCGAGCAGCAGAAGACCTACTCGGAAAACATCGCCTACGGCCCGGCCAACTCCAAGGCCGTACCGCTGCTGGCCGATGCCGTGAAGAAAGACATGCCGACCACGCCTGAGAACATCGCCAACCAGGTGCAGATCGACGTGGCCTTCTGGGCCGACAACAGCGAGCAACTGGAGCAACGCTTCAACGCTTGGGCTGCGAAGAAGTAACTGCGTCATCGGAGCGCCGGGCATCTCCGGCGCTCCCTGTTTCCCAGATTTTCGGAGTTCGCCATGGCCATTGCAGTGCCCCTTAAAGAAGGCGCAGGTCCAAACCTGAAACAGCGCCTCAAGCATGCCGAGCGGGTCAACCGCTGGAAGGCCCAGGCGTTGATCGCGCCGCTGGCGCTGTTCCTGCTGCTGGTGTTCCTGGTGCCGATCGCGGCGCTGTTGTACAAAAGCGTCGGCAACCCCGAGGTGGTCGCCGGCCTGCCGCGTACCGTCGAGGCGATCGAGCAATGGGATGGCAAAAGCCTGCCGGGCGAAGAGGTCTACAAGGCGCTGAGCCTGGACCTGCCCGAGGCGCGCAAGAACCAGACCCTGGGCGATCTGTCCAAACGCTTGAACATGGAGCTGGCCGGTTATCGCAGCCTGCTGTCGAAGACTGCGCGGGCGCTGCCGTTGAAGACTGAACCTGGCTCTTATAAAGAAGCACTGCAAACCCTCGATGAGCGTTGGGGCGATCCGGCCTATTGGCAGGCGATCCGCCGCAATACCAGCACCGTCACCCCGTATTACTTGCTGGCCTCGGTCGACCATCGTATCGATGACCTGGGTGAGCTGGCCAAGGCCACGCCAGACCAGGCGATCTACCTGGATATTTTCGCCCGCACCCTGTGGATGGGTGTGGTGATCACTGTTATCTGCTTGTTGTTGGCCTACCCGTTGGCTTATCTGCTAGCCAACCTGCCAACCCGGCAGAGCAACTTGTTGATGATCCTGGTGCTGTTGCCGTTCTGGACCTCGATCCTGGTGCGGGTCGCGGCCTGGATCGTGCTGTTGCAGTCGGGTGGATTGATCAACAGTGCGCTGATGGCCATGGGCATCATCGATGAGCCGCTGGAGTTGGTGTTCAACCGCACAGGTGTGTACATCTCGATGGTGCACATCCTGCTGCCGTTCATGATCCTGCCGCTGTACAGCGTGATGAAGGGCATCTCGCCGAGCTATATGCGCGCTGCAATCTCGCTGGGTTGCCATCCGTTCGCCAGTTTCTGGCGGGTGTACTTCCCGCAGACCTACGCTGGCGTGGGCGCTGGCTGCTTGTTGGTGTTCATCCTGGCCATCGGCTACTACATCACCCCGGCGTTGCTGGGCAGCCCGAACGACCAGATGGTCAGCTATTTCGTCGCCTTCTATACCAACACCAGCATCAACTGGGGCATGGCCACTGCGTTGGGCGGGCTATTGCTGCTGGCGACCGTGCTGTTGTACCTGATCTATAGCTGGCTGGTGGGCGCTAGCCGCCTGCGCTTGAGCTGAGGAGCCTTGTCATGCTGAGTCCATACATGTCGCCCGTGGAGCGGGTCTGGTTCTACAGCCTGCGGATTCTCTGCGGCTTGATCTTGTTGTTCCTGGTGTTGCCGGTGCTGGTGATCATCCCGCTGTCATTCAACAGCGGCAGTTTCCTGGTCTATCCACTGCAGGGCTTCTCGCTGCAGTGGTACCACGACTTCTTCGCTTCGGCCGAGTGGATGCGGGCGTTGAAGAACAGCATCATCGTCGCCCCGGCGGCGACTGTACTGGCCATGGTGTTCGGTACCCTGGCAGCGATTGGCCTGACTCGCGGCGACTTCCCCGGCAAATCGTTGGTGATGGCGCTGGTGATCTCGCCGATGGTGGTGCCGGTGGTGATCATTGGCGTGGCCAGCTACTTGTTCTTCGCCCCGCTGGGGATGGGCAACAGCTTCATCTCGCTGATTCTGGTGCATGCGGTGCTGGGTGTGCCGTTCGTCATCATCACCGTGTCGGCGACCTTGCAAGGCTTTAACTACAACCTGGTGCGGGCCGCAGCCAGCCTGGGGGCGTCGCCACTGACGGCGTTTCGGCGGGTGACCTTGCCGCTGATTGCCCCGGGGGTGATCTCCGGCGCGTTGTTCGCCTTTGCCACCTCGTTCGATGAAGTGGTAGTGACGCTGTTCCTGGCCGGGCCTGAGCAGGCGACCTTGCCGCGGCAGATGTTCAGCGGCATTCGCGAAAACCTCAGCCCGACCATTGCCGCAGCGGCGACGTTGCTGATCGCGTTCTCGGTGATTTTGCTGCTGACCCTGGAATGGTTGCGTGGGCGTAGTGAGAAGCTGCGTACTCAACAGCCCAGCTAAACCTCCGTGGGAGCGGGCTTGCCCCGCGATAGCGATCGAGTATTCGCAATCGCTATCGCGGGGCAAGCCCGCTCCCACGTATCCCCTAGTGATGCCCCCGCTGTCGGATCTTGCGCCAACTCGTCGACACGGATTGATACCAATCAGCCCGTATCGATTTCCCTGAGTTACAATGCGCGCCACCGTGATTCTGCCAACAGGTGCGCCATGCAGCCCTACGCTATTGCCCCCTCCATTCTTTCCGCCGATTTCGCCCGTCTGGGTGAGGACGTCGACAAGGTGCTGGCCGCCGGGGCCGACATCGTTCACTTCGATGTCATGGACAACCATTACGTCCCCAACCTGACCATCGGCCCGATGGTCTGCAGCGCCTTGCGCAAGTACGGCGTGACCGCGCCAATCGACGTGCACCTGATGGTCAGCCCAGTCGACCGGATCATCGGCGACTTCATCGAAGCCGGCGCGACCTACATCACCTTCCACCCAGAGGCCACCACGCACATCGACCGCTCGCTGCAGTTGATCCGCGATGGCGGTTGCAAGGCTGGCCTGGTGTTCAACCCGGCCACTGGCCTGGATGCATTGAAGTACGTGATGGACAAGATCGACATGGTCCTGCTGATGAGCGTCAACCCAGGCTTCGGCGGCCAGAAGTTCATCCCTGGCACCCTCGACAAACTGCGTGAAGCGCGTGCGCTGATCGACGCCAGTGGCCGCGATATCCGCCTGGAGATCGATGGCGGCGTCAACGTCAACAACATCCGCGAGATCACCGCCGCTGGCGCTGATACCTTCGTTGCCGGCTCGGCGATCTTCAATGCCCCGGACTACCAGGAAGTGATCGCCAAGATGCGCGCCGAAATGGCCTTGGCCCGCCCATGAGTGGCTTCGAGCAGCTGTTCCCGGGGACGCTGCCCAGGCTGGTGATGTTCGATCTGGATGGCACGTTGATCGATTCAGTCCCCGACCTGGCCGCAGCCGTCGACCGTATGCTGCTCGAACTGGGTCGCCCGCCCGCAGGCCTTGAGGCGGTACGCCACTGGGTCGGCAATGGTGCTCAGGTTCTGGTCCGCCGTGCCCTGGCCGGCGGCCTGGAACATGAACAGGTAGACGATCAGCTGGCTGAACAGGGCCTGGCCTTGTTCATGGAGGCTTACGCCCAAAGCCATGAACTGACCGTGGTTTACCCTGGTGTGCGCGACACCCTGCGCTGGCTGCGCAAGCAGGGGGTGGAGATGGCGCTGATCACCAACAAGCCGGAGCGCTTCGTCGCGCCGTTGCTCGATCAGATGAAGATCGGCCGCTATTTTCGCTGGATCATCGGTGGCGACACCCTGCCACAGAAAAAGCCTGATCCGGCCGCCTTGCTGTTCGTGATGAAAATGGCCGGGGTCGAGCCTGGGCAAGCGCTGTTCGTCGGTGACTCGCGCAGCGATGTCCTGGCGGCCAAGGCTGCCGGGGTGAAGTGTGTCGGGCTGAGCTACGGCTACAACCATGGCCGACCGATCCATGAAGAAACCCCGAGCCTGGTGATCGATGATCTGCGTGCCCTGTTGCCTGGTTGCGTAGTCACCGACACTGGGATAACGTTGGCGGACCTTCAAGCCTCACAAGACAGAGAGTCCACCGTGGCGGTTACTGGCAAATTCTGGATGAAAGTCATCAAGGCCCTGGCCCGTTGGCGTTGGCGCGCCTGACTTCTGCCCGCCGGCCCCTGCCGGCACGTCCGTTTGCCCGACCCCATTGCTGCTTGCTCCGAGGCTACTCATGACCCGCGAAGAATTCCTGCGCCTGGCTGCTGCCGGCTACAACCGCATTCCCCTGGCCTGCGAAACCCTGGCCGACTTCGACACCCCGCTGTCGATCTACCTGAAACTGGCTGACCAGGCCAACTCCTACCTGCTCGAGTCGGTTCAGGGCGGCGAGAAGTGGGGCCGTTATTCGATGATTGGCCTGCCATCGCGCACCGTGATGCGCGTGCATGGCTACCACGTGAGCATCCTGCAGGATGGCGAGCAGGTGGAAAGCCATGAGGTGGAAGACCCGCTGGCCTTCGTCGAAACCTTCAAGGACCGCTACAAAGTCGCTGACATCCCGGGCCTGCCACGCTTCAACGGCGGCTTGGTCGGCTACTTTGGCTATGACTGCGTGCGCTATGTGGAAAAGCGCCTGGGCGCCTGCCCCAACCCGGATCCGCTGGGTGTGCCAGACATCCTCTTGATGGTCTCGGATGCGGTGGTGGTGTTCGACAATTTGGCCGGCAAGATGCACGCCATCGTCTTGGTCGACCCCTCCGAGGAGCAAGCCTTCGAGCAAGGTCAAGCGCGCCTGCAAGGCCTCTTGGCCAAACTGCGTGAGCCGATCACCCCGCGTCGCGGCCTGGACCTGAGCGGGCCAATGGCGGCCGAGCCTGCCTTCCGCTCAAGCTTTACCCAGGCTGACTACGAGCGTGCGGTCGACACCGTCAAGGAATACATCCTGGCCGGTGACTGCATGCAGGTGGTGCCGTCGCAACGCATGTCGATCGACTTCAAGGCTGCGCCAATCGATCTGTACCGCGCGCTGCGCTGCTTCAACCCGACGCCTTACATGTACTTCTTCAACTTTGGCGACTTCCATGTGGTGGGCAGCTCGCCGGAGGTGCTGGTGCGGGTCGAAGATAACCTGGTCACGGTACGGCCGATCGCAGGGACCCGCCCGCGTGGTGCCACCGAAGAAGCGGACCGGGCGCTCGAGGATGACCTGCTCAGTGACGACAAAGAGATCGCCGAGCACCTGATGCTGATCGACCTGGGCCGCAACGATGTCGGTCGGGTGTCTTCGACAGGCAGCGTACGCCTGACCGAGAAGATGGTGATCGAGCGTTATTCCAACGTCATGCACATCGTGTCCAACGTGACCGGCCAGCTGCGAGAAGGCCTGACGGCGATGGATGCGCTGCGGGCCATTCTGCCAGCCGGGACCTTGTCGGGTGCGCCGAAGATTCGTGCGATGGAGATCATCGACGAGCTGGAGCCGGTCAAACGCGGCGTCTATGGGGGGGCGGTCGGCTACTTTGCCTGGAACGGCAACATGGACACCGCGATCGCTATCCGCACCGCGGTGATCAAGGATGGCGAGCTGCACGTGCAGGCCGGCGGCGGTATCGTGGCTGACTCGGTGCCGGCGCTGGAGTGGGAAGAGACCATCAACAAACGCCGCGCCATGTTCCGCGCGGTGGCCTTGGCCGAGCAAACCCCGCAAGGCTGATTATTTTGGGGCTGCACAGCAGCCCCAAAATCTCAAAAGTCCAGACTCACAGCCAGGCTCACCCCCTGCTGAGTCAACTCATCACTCTTGCGCCAGTTGTAGTTCCCACGCACCTGCACCCCCGCTGTCAGCTCATGCGACAACCCTAAGCTGGCCCGCGTCAGATTGCTCTGCGGGGTATAGCCGGTCAGGGTGAAGTCGTTCGCCGGCAAGCTGGTCAAATGCATCGTCACATCTTGTCGATCATCCTCGAACTCATGCTCGCGAGCGACTTCGGCAAACACGCGCGTCGAAGGCGCGAACTGGTAACTGCCCTGCAACCCCGCTCCGAGCCGGCGCGAGGTGCGTTCCTGATCATCGAAGCCCAATGCAGTCGAGCGACCACTGTTCTCGTCATAACCATCCACCTTGACCCGCGCATAGTCGGCGCTGATGAACGGCGCAAGCTGCCAGGCACTCGCCTCGGCTGCCAGGTTGTAGCCCAGGCGTCCGGTCACCGCCCAGGCCTCGCCATCGGTATCACCCTTTTCACTGCGGTCATTCACCCCCAGGGCAAACGTGCGCTTGAGGTCGCGGTAGTCCAGATGCCCGGCGCTCAGCGCCGCATCCGCCCACCAACGATTGGCCCGGTACTCGGCGAACACCGAGGCCAGGTAACTGTCGAGCTTGTAGTCCGAATCCTGTTCGCCGGCCTCCAGCTTCTGCCGATAGACCCCAGCGGCTACACCCAGGCGCCAAGCCTCGTCGAGCCGGTAGCTGCCGCCCACGGTCAGGTTATAGCCACGGCCATCGCCACTGGCGCTGCTGCGCTGGTCATCGAAGTCCAGATCCTGAGCGCCGGTGGCAACGATCGCCTGCCACTGACCGACCGCTTGCCAGGGCGTCTGCCATTGATTACGCAACTCGTCTTGATGGGCACGCAGGCTGGAGTGGGCCATTTCGGGTAGCAGGGTCAGCTCCCACGGTGCAGAGATGATCGAATAGGCGTAGTCGGCAATCAGTTGCTGACCGGCGATGGTCGGGTGTACGGCGTCGTTGAACAGCAGCTTGGTCGGATCCGGGCTGGCGCCGTTTTCGCCATAGACCGGGTTCTGGCAACTGCTGCCGCTATAGCAGCTGGCCACCAGGTTTTGATCTGTGGCCAAGCCAAATTGCGCTGGGTTGGCCAGCGCCTCGCTGAGCAGTACGGGGATGTTCAGCGGGATGATTTCGGCATCGATCTGGCTCAGCTGATTGACCAGTGCCTGATTGAATACGCCCGACAGCTGCGACAGTGGGCCTTGCTGGGGCGTGCCGCTGAAGTTCGGGGTTTGGCCGAGATCGGGCAACAGCCAGACCATGATATAGCGAGCGCCTCCCTGCTGTAGTGCCTGGGCACTTGCGGCCAGGCGGGTGCCGGCTACGGCGGCCTCGGAGGGGCTGGTGACCAGCCCTTGGAGGAAGTCATTGCCGCCGCCGGTCAGGTAATACAAGGCATTTGGGTCGGCGCGCAGACCGTTGGCCAGATAGCCATCCCGTTCGCGCAGCACGAGCCCGGCACCCGGGTTGCCCGGCGGGATCACCGTTTTTGAGGTGTCTGTGATCGAGTCGAGGATCTGTTCAGTGGTGTAACCGCCCACCGCCCAGTTATTGCCATCGGGGCGAATGCCCAGCGAAGTCGAAGGGTTCAGGTCGTCGGGTGCGATCCCCAGCCTCCCGCCAAGGATCATCGGCGATACCGGTGCGTAGTTGCCGTTGGCATCGCGGTTGGTGAAGCGCATGCCGTTGGTGCCACCGGTGAGATCTGGGAACTGCCCGGCGTCACTGAGACTGTCGCCAAACACGATCAGCGTGGAGTAGGGCGAAGGCGCGGCGATTGCCTGGCTGCAGGCCAGGGCGAGCGAGCAGAGGGAGTACCGCAATAAGCGAGAAGTGCGCATGGTAGATGTCCTTTTCATTGTTTTTATCGACACAAGTGAATGACCTTAGCAAAACCAAGGGCATGCAGGGCTAGTCCATTCGTTTCCCCATATTTACCGGCATATTGCGCCCATCGCCCCGGTAAGCTACTGTGCCGGAACGTATGAACGAGACCTACCCCGTGTTGATCGTCAGCAAACTCTTGATGCGCGTTATCAAGGCTCACGCCCGTTGGCGTTGGCGCGCCTGACTTTATCTCCTGCCGGCCCGCCCGGCTCGCTCCTGTCTGCCTTCCTATTGCTTGATCCAGCGCCCTGTGCGCGATTGCCCGCGCCTGCGGGCGGCAGTGGAAGGCTCGAATCAAAAGTCAGTATTCAAGAGGTTTGCCCCAGATGTTACTGATGATCGACAACTATGACTCTTTCACCTACAACGTCGTTCAGTACCTCGGCGAGTTGGGTGCCGAGGTCAAGGTCATCCGCAATGACGAGATGACCATCGGCCAAATTGAAGCGCTCAAGCCTGAGCGTATCGTCGTCTCGCCAGGCCCATGCACGCCGAGCCAGGCCGGCGTGTCCATAGAAGCCATCCTGCACTTTGCCGGCAAGCTGCCGATCCTTGGCGTGTGCCTGGGCCATCAGTCGATTGGCCAGGCGTTCGGCGGCGATGTGGTGCGCGCTCGCCAAGTCATGCACGGCAAGACCAGCCCGGTGCATCACCGCGACCTGGGCGTGTTCGCTGGCCTTAACAATCCGCTGACCGTGACCCGCTATCACTCGCTGGTGGTCAAGCGTGAAACCCTGCCTGAGTGCCTGGAAGTCACCGCCTGGACTGCCCTTGAGGATGGTTCGGTGGATGAGATCATGGGCCTGCGCCACAAGACCTTGAACATCGAAGGGGTGCAGTTCCACCCCGAGTCGATTCTGACCGAGCAGGGCCACGAGCTGTTCGCCAACTTCCTCAAGCAGACCGGCGGCCGCCGCTAAGGATCGAACATGGATATCAAAAGCGCGCTGAGCCGCATCGTCGGTCATCTGGACCTTTCCACTGAGGAAATGAGCGACGTCATGCGCCAGATCATGACCGGCCAATGCAGCGAGGCGCAGATCGGTGCGTTCCTGATGGGCATGCGCATGAAGAGCGAGAGCATCGATGAGATCGTCGGTGCAGTGTCGGTAATGCGTGAGCTGGCCGAGAAGGTCGAGCTGCAAAGCCTCGATCAGGTGGTCGATATCGTCGGCACCGGTGGCGATGGCGCCAACATCTTCAACGTATCCACGGCTTCGTCGTTCGTGCTTGCCGCGGCCGGCTGCAAAGTGGCCAAGCACGGTAACCGCGCGGTTTCTGGCAAGAGCGGCAGCGCCGACCTGCTGGAAGCGGCCGGCATCTACCTGAACCTCACCCCGGTGCAGGTCGGCCGTTGCATCGACAGCCTGGGCATCGGCTTCATGTTTGCCCAGAGCCACCACAAGGCAATGAAGTATGCCGCAGGCCCGCGTCGCGAGCTGGGGCTGCGCACCCTGTTTAACATGCTCGGCCCGCTTACGAATCCGGCCGGTGTGAAACACCAGGTGGTCGGCGTGTTCACCCAGGCCCTGTGCCGACCGCTGGCCGAAGTGCTGCAGCGGATGGGCAGCAAGCATGTGCTGGTGGTGCACTCCAAGGATGGCCTGGACGAATTCAGCCTGGCGGCGCCGACCTTCGTTGCCGAACTGAAGAATGACCAGATCAGCGAATACTGGGTCGAGCCCGAAGACCTCGGCATGAAGAGCCAGAGCTTGCATGGCTTGGCCGTCGAAGACCCGCAGGCCTCTTACGAGCTGATCAAAGATGCCTTGGGTCGGCGCAAGACCGAGAATGGCCAGAAAGCCGCTGAGATGATTGTGCTCAATGCTGGCGCTGCGCTGTACGCCGCCGATCACGCGATGACCTTGGCCCAGGGCGTAGAACTGGCCCATGACGTACTGCACACCGGCCTTGCCTGGGAAAAACTTCAGGAGCTGGGCGCCTTCACCGCCGTATTCAAGCAGGAGAACGAAGCATGAGCGTGCCGACCGTGCTGGAAAAGATCCTCGCCCGTAAGGTCGAGGAAGTCGCCGAGCGTAGTGCCCGGGTCAGCCTGGCAGAGCTCGAGCGCCTGGCGAAAGCGGCCGATGCCCCGCGTGGCTTTGCCAATGCGTTGATCGAGCAGGCCAAGCGCAAGCAGCCAGCGGTGATTGCCGAGATCAAGAAAGCGTCGCCGAGCAAGGGTGTGATCCGCGAAAACTTCGTGCCTGCAGAAATCGCCGTCAGCTACGAGAAGGGCGGGGCGACCTGCCTGTCGGTGCTGACTGACGTCGATTACTTCCAGGGAGCCGATGCTTACCTGCAGCAGGCACGTGCTGCTTGCCGCCTGCCGGTGATTCGCAAGGACTTCCTCATCGATCCCTACCAGGTGGTCGAAGCCCGTGCCTTGGGCGCTGACTGTGTATTGCTGATCGTCTCCGCGCTGGATGACGTGCGCATGGCCGAATTGGCCGCAGTGGCCAAGGATGTCGGCCTCGATGTACTGGTCGAAGTGCATGATGGTGACGAACTCGAGCGCGCGCTGAACACCCTCGACACTCCTTTGGTGGGGGTCAACAACCGTAACCTGCACACCTTCGAAGTCAGCCTGGAGACCACGCTCGACCTGCTTCCGCGCATCCCTCGCGATCGTCTGGCGATCACCGAGAGCGGTATCTTCAATCGCGCTGATGTCGAGCTGATGGAAATCAACGAGGTGTATTCGTTCCTGGTCGGTGAAGCGTTCATGCGCGCCGAGCATCCCGGGCATGAGCTGCAGCGGTTGTTCTTCCCACAGCGACCGGTACAGAACACGGTTCAGGCGCTGGACTGATCGCATCGCAAGCCGGCTAACGCCGGCTTGTTTGTTTTGACCGCTATGGCCTCTTCAGCAAAGGTGAATTGATGACCGACCAACCTCTGGCGTTGACCGTCGAACAAGGATTGCACGCCGAGCAGGAGTTGCTGGCAGCGGTGTGCCGTGGTGAGCGCGATGCTGGCGTGCTGTTCTGGCGACCGACCGACCACGCGCTGGTTATGCCGCGGCGCATGAGCCGGTTGGAAAACTTCGAGGCGGCCTGCGCCGAGCTGGCGATTGCCGGTTGGCCGGTGCTATTGCGTGAAACGGGCGGTGAGCCAGTGCCGCAGTCGCATGCGACGGTGAACGTGGCGTTGGTCTACGTAGCGCCGCGCAGCGAAGGCGATCATGGCCGTATCGAAAATGCTTACGAGCGTCTATGCCTGCCATTGTGCGATGTGCTGCGCGAGTGGGGTGGAGTGGCTTCGGTCGGCGAGATCGACGGCGCCTTCTGCGATGGGCGCTACAACGTCAATCTCAATGGTCGCAAGCTGGTCGGCACGGCCCAGCGCTGGCGCCAGGGCTTGGGCGGCAAGCGCCCGGTGGTGCTGGTGCACGGGGCGCTGCTGCTGGACAACGAGCGCGAGTCAATGGTTGCGGCGGTCAACCGCTTCAATGAATGCTGTGATATCGACCAGCGTTGCCGGGCCGATAGCCATATCGCCCTGCACGAAGTGGCGCCCGCCGTGCCATGGTTCGAGCGTCTGTCCCAGGCCTATGCGCAGGTGATCGCGCAACTGCCCAAAGATTAACGGGTGCCGTAGACCACCATGGTCTTGCCCTTGACCTGAACCAGGCTGCGTTCTTCGAGATCCTTGAGGACGCGGCCGACCATCTCCCGCGAACAACCGACAATCCGGCCGATTTCCTGGCGGGTGATCTTGATCTGCATGCCATCAGGGTGGGTCATGGCATCGGGCTGTTTGCACAGGTCGAGCAGGCAGCGGGCAACCCGGCCGGTGACATCGAAGAACGCCAGGTCGCCGACCTTGCGCGTGGTATTGCGCAGGCGCTGGGCCATCTGGCTGCCCAGGGCATAGAGAATGTCCGGGTCCTGACGGGCCACTTCGCGGAACTTGTCGTAGCTGATCTCGGCGACTTCGCATTCGGTCTTGGCCCGAACCCAGGCGCTGCGCTGCTGCTCTTTGCCGGTCGGCTCGAACAGGCCCAGCTCACCAAAGAAATCGCCGTCGTTGAGGTAGGCGATGATCATCTCGTGGCCGTTGTCGTCTTCGATCAGGATGGTGACCGAGCCCTTGATGATGAACGACAGTGTTTCAGCCCGGTCACCGGCACAGATGATGTTGCTCTTGGCGGTGAAACGGCGGCGCTGGCAGTGCATCAGCAGCTTGTCGATGTTCTTGATCTTGGCGGAAAGGGCGGAGACGACCATCACGAAATCCTGTTCGATGTAACGCAGAGGCTTTTTATAAAGGGTGCCTGGCACTATGCGCCAGTCATTTGGCGCCAGCTTATCAGACACTGCGCCAGTGATTGGTACAAATGCGCCGCGTGTTGAGCTTTTCCGACAGCGCTACAGGGCTTAAGCTGACACCCTTTTCAGAATCTAGGGAGTCCAGCAACATGAAGGCACGCATCCAATGGGCCGGCGAAGCGATGTTCCTCGGCGAGTCGGGCAGCGGCCATGTGGTGGTCATGGACGGTCCGCCCGAGGCCGGTGGCCGCAACCTGGGCGTGCGCCCCATGGAAATGCTCCTGCTGGGCCTAGGTGGCTGCAGCAACTTTGACGTGGTCAGCATCCTGAAGAAGTCGCGCCAGGCCGTGGAAAGCTGCGAAGCCTTCCTGGAGGCTGAGCGTGCCAGTGAAGACCCCAAGGTGTTCACCAAGATCCACCTGAACTTCGTGGTCAAAGGCCGTGCGCTGAAGGAGGCGCAGGTCAAGCGGGCGGTGGAGTTGTCCGCAGAGAAGTACTGCTCGGCTTCGATCATGCTCGGTCGGGCCGGGGTGGAAATCACCCACAGCTATGAGATCGTCGAACTCGGCTGATTCGTTCAAGGCCCCACAACAGGGCCAGTCCGGGCGCCAGTGCCAACAACAGGCTGGGTAAGTTCACGGCCAATAGCCCGAAGATTTCCGCGTTGCTCCAGGTACTGCCGAAGGCTTCGGCAAACAGCTGGCACTGCAGCAGCGCGGTCGTCGTCGCAGCTAGCAGGTAGGCGCCGATGAGTAATCCGGGCCTGCGGAAAAAACAGCCAAGCAGGACGAATAGCAATTGCCCGGGGACGCAGAACAGCAACAGCTCGCGCCCGCTGTTGCTGTCAGGTTCGATGAGGCCGGGCAGTTCGAAGGCGAATGCCGATTGCCTGACACTGGCCGTCATCAGGCAGACGAACAGGTACGCCACCAGCACCAACCCTAGGCTTTGCAGCAAGCGCACGCGGAGCCTGCGCAACGTCAACGGCGTAGCCCTGGAAGCAACTGCAGCAAGCTACTGGGCAGTTGAGCGCGCAGGCGCTTACTCAATGCTTGGCGATGCTGCTGGTAGAGTACGCCCAATCCGATCACGCCCAGGCCAATCAAAGTGAGCACCAGCGGGAACAACAGCGACTCGGCAAACACCTCATACGACAGGTAGCCCAGATACGCTGCCACGCCCATCGCGCCAAATACCATGAATACGGGGCGGCGCAGCAGCAGCGCCACTGCCATCAGGCCAAGGTTGATCAGGCAATACAGCGCTTTGCCCAACTCGCTGCCGCTGTCCATCAGGGTCAAGCCTCCCCAGAATGCCGCCAGCCCCGCCAGGTAACCCCAGAAGGCGTAATCTCTGCGAGTGCGTCCATCGATCACAAGAAAGACCAGCAGCAGGGCCAGGCCGAACCATAGCGAGACAATCCGCCGTTGCTCCCAACTGAATGGCGAGCCATAGAACCACTCGCTCAGGTCCATCGACATGAACCATAGCGCCAGGGCAATCGGCATGACGATGAAAGGGAAGGGGATCAGGCGCAGCATCAGCAGGCCGGCGACAACGGTGGCCGCTTCCATCAGCAGCCAGCCGCCCTGCACGTAGGTGTAATACTGGTGGTAATCGGTTTGCGCATCGTCCAGTGGCCACCAACCGAGCAGGCGCTCGATGGCGAACACCGCAAGTGGCACGATGCTGACCGCAACCGCGCCGAGCACACCGCCGGCGATCGGCTGGTCACGGCGCTGCAGGCCAACCGCGAAGAGGGTCAGCAGGGTGATATAGAGAACAGCGATCATCAGCAGGGCCCAGTCGCCAACCCGCATCCACGCTTCGGTCAGCAGCCAGCCCATCGCGCCCATGATCAGCAGGGCGCCAAAATAGAACGCGACGTGGGCCAGCTGGAAACTGCCACGGCTTTGCGGCTGTTGCTGCAAAAAGCTCAGCAGCGCTTGAGCCTGGCCCGGCTGGAGAATGCCAGCGTGTTCGGCCTTTGCCAGATCCTTGGCATCGAAACGTTCCGTCATGGCCGTGTCCCTAGATGCGGTAAGTGCTCTTGGTCATCACTTTAGCCATCAGGCTCATGCCAAAGCGCACCGGTGCGGGGAAGCGATAACCGCCCGCTTCCAGCGCGGATTCAGCATGGTGCTCTTCATCGACACGCATCTGTTCAAGAATCGCGCGGGATTTTTCGTCCTCGCTCGGCAGTTGCTCGAGGTGTTCGTCCAGATGCTTGCACACCTGATGCTCGGTGGCGGCAACAAAGCCCAGGCTGACTTTGTCACTGACCAGGCCGGCTAGCGCGCCGATGCCGAACGACATGCCATAGAACAGCGGGTTGAGCACACTAGGATGGCTACCCAATTGGCGAATGCGTTGTTCGCACCAGGCCAAATGGTCGATCTCTTCCTCGGCGGCATGCTCCATGGCCTTGCGCACTTGCGGCAGCTTGGCGGTCAGGGCTTGGCCTTGGTACAGCGCCTGGGCGCACACTTCACCGGTATGGTTGATGCGCATCAGGCCGGCGATGTGCCGGGTTTGGGTTTCGTCCAGCTCGGCGTCCGGTTGGACGATGGCCGGGGAAGGGCGGGAAGGTTGGCCGCTGAAGGGCAGCAAGGTGCGCATGGCGGTATCGGCCTGCAGCAACAAGCGGTCGAGCGGCGAATAGTGACGTTCGGTAGCCATCGGGCACCTCCGCAAGAGTGATGCCCGACAGTTTACCGCAATCCCCTGACCGGGGCTTGCCTTGGATCAGCCCGGTGGCCAGTGCATCTGGCGTTGGCCGAGCACGTGCATGTGAATATGGTAGACCGTCTGGCCGCCCAGTTCGTTGCAGTTCATGACCACCCGGAAACCCTCCGCGCAGCCCAATTCCTTAGCCAGGCGCTGGGCGGTGAAGAGGATGTGGCCGGCCAGGCCTTTGTCTTCTTCGGTCAGGTCGTTGAGGGTACGAATGGGCTTTTTCGGGATGACCAGAAAATGCACCGGCGCCTGTGGGGCGATATCGTGGAAGGCCAGAACCTGGTCGTCCTCGTAGATGATCTTGGCCGGGATTTCCCGGTTGATGATCTTGGTGAAGAGAGTCTCCACAGCACTTGCTCCATGGTGAGGGTCCGGGCCGAGTGTACTCAGCGCGGCGTCGCTCGCCCAGTGCTATTGCGCTTCGAGCGGGCTGTAGCGGCGATTGATGATGCCGGCCAGCTTGCGTGCCAACCAGCGCGGCAGCACCCGTGGCAGCCTGGCCAGCCAGCGATTGCGCCGACCGGGCATGATCAGCGCGCGGTTTTTATCCAGCGCGCGCACCGTGTAGAGCGCGACTTCTTCGGCGCTCAGGCAGCGCTTGCCTGTTTCCAGGCGGGGAATGTGCCGCCTGGATGAGCGGACCGGGCCTGGGCAGAGGACCGAGACTTTGATCCCGGTACGCCCCAGCTCTTCGCGCAGTGCTTCGGAAAAGCTCAGCACATACGCCTTGCTGGCGGCATAGCAAGCCATCCACGGGCCGGGAGCGGCACTGGCCAATGAGGCAACGTTGAGGATCTGCCCGCCGCCCTGTACCGCCATCAGGTTGCCGATGGCATGGCACAGCCGGGTCAGGGCCAGGATGTTGACCTCCAGCAGGTCCTGCTCGTCGGCCCATTCATGGGCGAGGAACGGGCCGTAGGTACGTTGGCCTGCGCAGTTCACCAGCAGGTCGATGCGCCGTTCGCCTTCTTCAAGCTCCAGGACGAAGCCAGACAGACGCAGGGGCTGGCTGAGGTCGCAGGCGCGCAGCAGCACCTCGACGCCAAAGCGCTGGGTCAGCTCGATGGCCAGCGGTTCCAGGGTTTCTCGATGGCGTGCCACCAGGATCAGGTTGCGCCCGCGCCGTGCCAGGGCTTCCGCCAGGGCCAGGCCCAAGCCGCTGGAAGCTCCGGTGATCATGGCGTAACGGGTCATGCAGGGCTCCTGGGGCGGCTGAAGAGGGCGCCTAGTGTACAGCCTGTCCGGGCAAGTTGTTGCCTTTTGCGAGTGGGCTCAAAGCGGCAGTTGGCGGGTGCGTGCAACGGCTTGACGGTACTCGCCATGCAGGCGTTCGATCAGTGCCTGAGTGGTCGGCAGGTCGTGGATTTCACCGACACCCTGGCCGGCGGACCAGACTGTTTTCCAGGCCTTGGCCTCCTCGTCCAGGGGCTTGAGGCGGGCCTGTTCATGGCTGCTCTTCAGGCTCTCCAGGTCGTAGCCGGCCTGCTCCAGACTTTGCCGCAGGAAGCTTGCCGGGACACCGGAGACAGCAGGGGTATGAATGATGTCGGCCGCCTGGGCTTCGATCAGCATGTTTTTGTAGGCACTCGGGGCCTGGCTTTCTTGAGTGGCGATGAAGCGCGTGCCCATGTAGGCCAGGTCTGCTCCCAGTAGTTGTGCGGCGAGCACTTGCTCGCCGTGGTTGATACAGCCGGCCAGCAGCAGGGTCTTGTCGAAGAACTGGCGGATTTCAGCGGCCAGGGCGAATGGGCTCCAGGTGCCTGCATGCCCACCGGCGCCTGCCGCCACCGCAATCAGGCCATCGACCCCGGCTTCGGCGGCCTTCTGCGCGTGGCGGCGAGTGGTGACGTCATGAAACACCAGGCCGCCATAACTGTGCACTGCGTCGACCACTTCCTTCACCGCGCCAAGGCTGGTGATGACAATTGGCACGCGGTGTTCGACGCACAAGGCCAGATCCGCCTGCAGGCGCGGGTTGCTCGGGTGGACGATCAGGTTCACTGCATAGGGCGCTGGCGCCGACAAATTCGCCAGGCCCGACTCGATTTCCTCCAGCCAAGCCTTGAAACCAGCGCTGTCGCGCTGGTTGAGGGCTGGGAAGCTGCCCACCACGCCATTGGCGCAACACGCCAGGACCAACTGTGGGTTGGAGATCAGGAACATCGGCGCGGCGACTACCGGCAGGCGCAGGCGTTGTTCGAGCAGGGCGGGCAATGACATGGCAGGATTCCTATGCGGACGGCTGATTTGCTCAGAACGGTTTGACCACCACCAGAATTACGATACCCAGCAGAATCACCACTGGCACTTCATTGAACCAGCGGTAGAACACGTGACTGCGGGTGTTGGTGCCGGCGGCGAAGCGTTTGCGTTGCGCGCCGCACATGTGATGGTAGCCGGTCAGCAGGATCACCAAGGTGAGCTTGGCATGCAGCCAGCCTTGGCTCAGCCAGCCGGGGGTGAGGTAGAGCATCCAGATGCCGAAGACGAACGTGGCGATCATCGCGGGGTTCATGATGCCGCGGTACAGCTTGCGCTCCATTACGGTGAAGCGTTCCTGGCTGATGCTGTCCTGGCTCTGGGCGTGGTAGACGAACAGGCGCGGCAAGTAGAACAGGCCGGCGAACCAGCAGACCACGCTGACGATATGCAGCGCCTTGATCCATAGATAAAGCATGGAGGGTGTTCCTTCAGGTTTTCACGGTCGTCAGATAGTAGTGGTGAAGCGCCTCCAGGTGCATCCCAAGAGTTGTTACAGGCGGCTAGCGCCCCTATTATCGTGCGCTTTCCAGTCGGATCGTTGATAAGGGGCAAGCGTTATGATCAAGGTCGGTATCGTCGGCGGCACGGGTTACACCGGCGTCGAACTGTTGCGTCTGCTGGCGCAGCACCCTCAGGCCGAGGTTGCGGTCATCACCTCGCGCTCCGAGGCCGGTGTGGCGGTTGCCGACATGTATCCGAACCTGCGCGGTCACTATGACGGCCTGGCCTTCAGCGTGCCGGACAGCAAGACCCTGGCTGCCTGCGACGTGGTGTTTTTCGCCACACCGCACGGTGTGGCCCATGCCCTGGCCGGCGAACTACTGGCCGCTGGCACCAAGGTGATCGACCTGTCCGCGGACTTCCGCCTGCAAGACGCGGTTGAGTGGGGTAAATGGTACGGCCAGCCGCACGGCGCACCGGAGCTACTCAAGGACGCGGTCTACGGGCTGCCTGAAGTGAACCGCGAGAAGATCCGCCAGGCGCGCCTGATCGCCGTGCCGGGTTGCTATCCAACCGCCACCCAGCTGGGTTTCCTGCCATTGCTCGAAGCGGGCCTGGCTGACCCTTCGCGACTGATTGCCGACTGCAAGTCGGGGGTGAGTGGTGCTGGCCGTGGTGCGGCGGTGGGCTCGCTGTTCTGTGAGTCGGGCGAGAGCATGAAGGCCTATGCGGTCAAGGGCCACCGGCACCTGCCGGAAATCAGCCAGGGCCTGCGCCAGGCTGCCGGCCAGGATATCGGCCTGACCTTCGTGCCGCACCTGACGCCGATGATCCGCGGTATCCATGCCACGTTGTACGCGACTGTGGTCGATACCTCGGTCGACCTGCAGGCGTTGTTCGAGAACCGTTATGCCAACGAACCGTTCGTCGACGTAATGCCGGCCGGCAGCCACCCGGAAACCCGTAGCGTGCGTGGCGCCAACGTTTGTCGAATTGCCGTGCATCGCCCGCAAGGTGGCGATCTGGTGGTGGTGCTGTCGGTGATCGACAACCTGGTCAAAGGCGCGTCTGGCCAGGCTGTGCAGAACCTCAATATCCTGTTCGGCCTGGATGAGCGCATGGGCCTGTCCCACGCGGGCCTGTTGCCGTAAAGCATTGCATTGATGAAAAGGCCCGCCGAGAGCGGGTCTTTTCATTGGGGGCGACTAAAGCCGCACAATTGTTGACCGATTTTCTCGGAGAAGCGGATAATGCGCGTCATCGAGTTTTATGGCGGCACTGCGCCGGGAGAGTCAACATGAGCGTCGAATCCTTCACCCCCACGGCTTTGGAATTCACCCAAGGTGCTGCACATAAGGTGAAGACCCTGGTCAGCGAAGAGGGCAATGATCGTCTGAAGTTGCGTGTATTCGTGACAGGTGGCGGTTGCTCGGGCTTCCAGTACGGCTTCACCTTCGATGAAGAGGTGGCTGAAGACGACACCATCGTCGAGCGCGAAGGCGTTTCGCTGGTGGTCGATCCGATGAGCTACCAGTATCTGGCGGGCGCGGAAGTGGATTACCAGGAAGGTCTGGAAGGCTCGCGCTTCGTGATCAAGAACCCTAACGCTGCTACGACCTGCGGCTGCGGATCTTCGTTCTCGATCTAAGCATCGCTAAGCAAAACGCCGCGCAATTGTGCGGCGTTTTGCTTTGTGCTGTGGCTTCAAGCCGGATAGATAGCGCCGAGAACGCGCAAACCCTTGGCCGCCGTCACGCTCGGGCGATTGGCGGGGATGCCTTCCAGACAGCAGTGGGCAAGCCAGGCGAATGCCATGGCCTCGACCCAGTCCGGATCGATGCCATGCGCTGCGGTACTGGCCACCTGTACGCCGGGCAGCAGGGCAGCCAGGCGCCGCATCAGTGTGCCGTTGCGGGCACCGCCACCGCACACCAGCACCGCTTCGGTGCCTGTCTGGGCGTTACGCAGTGAGTCAACGATGCTGCGTGCGGTCAGCTCAAGCAGTGTGGCCTGCACATCTTCGTCGCGATACGTCGTCAGCTCAGCCAGGTGGCTGTCCAGCCAAGGCAAGTTGAACACTTCGCGGCCGGTGCTTTTTGGGCCGCTGCCGGCAAAGAACGGATCGGCCAGTAAACGACTGAGCAGGCTTTCGATCACTGTGCCGCTGGCAGCCCAGGCGCCATCGGCGTCGTAGGGCAGGGCGTGTTTGCGTTCGATCCAGGCGTCCAGCAGAACATTGCCAGGGCCACAGTCAAAGCCATGCACTGGTGTGGCCTGGTCAATCAGGCTGAGGTTGCTGAAACCGCCGATATTGAGCACCGCCAGCCGCTGGCCGATGTGGCTGAACAGCGCCTCGTGGAAGGCTGGTACCAGAGGAGCGCCTTGTCCGCCGGCGGCGACATCGCGGCGGCGGAAGTCACCCACTACACAGATTCCCGTGAGTTCGGCCAGCAGGGCTGGGTTGCCAATCTGTACGGTAAAGCCGCGGGCAGGTTCGTGGCGGATGGTCTGGCCATGGCTGCCGATCGCGCGAATGGCCTCGGGCGCCAAGCCCTGTGCCGCAAGCAGGTGCTTGATGCCTTCTGCTGCGAGGCTCGCCCAGCGGTTTTCTGTCAGGGCAGCGCGGGCTATCTCGTCGGGGCCGCTGGCGCACAGGCCGAGCAGCTCCTGGCGCAAATCGGCAGGCATGGGTAGATAGTGAGTAGCGAGCAGCCGAGGCTGCTCGTGGTGTTCGATCAAGGCGATGTCCAGGCCGTCGAGGCTGGTTCCGGACATCACCCCCAGGTAGAAGGCCATAGGCTCAGCGCTTGTTCGCGGCGAGCAGGGTGGCCTTTTCCTGATCCATGCGAGCGATCAGCGGTTGGCTCTGCTGCATGAAACGTTGGCGCTCGGCTTTGGCGATTGGATCGGCCATAGGCACTTTCTGGCTCAGTGGGTCGACGTGCACGCCATTGACTTGGAACTCGTAGTGCAAGTGCGGGCCGGTGGACAGGCCAGTGGTGCCGATGTAGCCGATGATCTGCCCTTGCTTGACCGAGCTCCCGGTCTTGATGCCTTTAGCGAAGCCTTGCATATGGCCGTAGAGCGTCTTGTAGCGGTTGCCATGGGCGATGATCACGGTATTGCCGTAACCGCCGCGACGGCCAGCCAGTTCGATCCGGCCATCGCCAGCAGCCTTGATTGGCGTGCCGCGAGGGGCTGCATAATCGACACCCTTGTGCGCGCGGATCTTGTTCAGGATCGGGTGCTTACGCCCATTCGAGAAGCGCGAGCTGATTCGGGCAAAGTCCACTGGGGTGCGGATGAACGCCTTGCGCAGGCTGTTGCCATCGGCCGTGTAGTAGTTGGTGTTGCCCTGTTTGTTGGTGTAGCGCACGGCGGTGTAGGTCTTGCCGCGGTTGGTGAAGCGTGCAGAGAGAATGTTGCCGGTGCCGACCACCTTGCCATCCATGACCTTCTGCTCGTAGACCACGTCGAATTCGTCGCCTGGGCGGATGTCTTGGGCGAAGTCGATGTCGTAACCGAGCACCCGCGCCATATCCATGGTCATGCTGTGCGATAGGCCGGCGCGTTGGGCCGAAGCCGACAGCGAGCTCTTGATCACGCCATGGGCGTAGGCGGTGCGCACCACAGGCTTACTGACTTCGCGGGCGAAGGTGTAGCCCTTGTCGGTTTTACTCAGGCGGATGGTTTCAAGGCTGCTGACTTTGCTGTGCAGGTTGGTCAACTGGCCGTCTTTGTCGAGTTCGAATTGCAGCACCTGGCCATGCTTGAGCTGGCTGAACTGCTTGGCTTGCTTGCCGCTGGCCAGCACGTCATGCACGACATTGGCCGGCAGGCCGACCTTGGCGAACAGGGTCGAAAGGGTATCGCCGCGGGCAACCACCACCTCACGGTGGCCTGGCGCCTTGGCCTCGGCTTCGGGCTTGCTTTCAGCACTTGGAGCTTCAGCGGTTTTCGCGGCCGGAGCTTCGGCGTTTTCAATCTGGGCGAAGGGCGAGCCTTGTTCGCCTTGAGTCTGCACCAGCGGTGCAGCGTTGGATTCGTCTTTGAGCTGCTCGGCTGGGGTTTCCAGCTCAAGGCTGAGGGTGGTTTTCTTGGCTTCCACTTCGCTCGAAGGGAACACCAGCAAGGCCAGACTGAGGAGGGCGGCAATGCCGCTCGCGGCCAACAGATGGCTTTTCGGATAAAGCGGAGGCGCTTTAGGCGTTTCGTTGGTCATAGGAAAGGTGACTTTGAAAAAGGTGAAATGGAAAAGATGAATGACATGATGAAGATGAAATAACTGTATAAAATATAACCAAATCCGGTTTCGCGCAAGGGCGCGTAGACGCCGCAAGGCGCTAGGTAGGTCACATTCCATTGCCAAACTTGTATTTGACGGCCGATCTTGTATGGTTGGCTCCCTTTGAATCTGAGCCTTGCGGGTCTTTCTATGAAGTCGGTTGAAGAGCAGCTGGCGCTTATCAAGCGCGGTGCGGAAGAGGTGTTGGTCGAGTCGGAGCTGGTCGAAAAGCTCAAGCGCGGTCAGCCGCTGCGTATCAAAGCGGGCTTTGACCCGACTGCACCCGATCTGCACCTGGGCCATACGGTGTTGATCAACAAGCTGCGCCAGTTCCAGGATCTGGGTCACCAGGTGATCTTCTTGATCGGTGATTTCACGGGCATGATCGGTGATCCGAGCGGCAAGAGCGCCACGCGTCCGCCGCTGACCCGTGAGCAGGTCCTGGACAATGCCGAGACCTATAAGCAGCAGGTGTTCAAGATCCTCGACCCGGCCAAGACCGAAGTCGCCTTCAACTCCACCTGGATGGACAAGCTGACCCCGGCCGACTTCATTCGCCTGGCTTCGCAGTACACCGTGGCGCGAATGCTTGAGCGTGACGACTTCGACAAGCGCTACACCACCAATCAGCCGATCGCGATCCATGAGTTCCTCTACCCGCTGGTGCAGGGGTACGATTCGGTCGCGCTGAAGGCGGACGTCGAACTGGGCGGTACCGACCAGAAGTTCAACCTGCTGATGGGGCGCGAGTTGCAGCGCGCCTACGGCCAGGAGGCGCAGAACATCGTCACTATGCCGTTGCTCGAAGGTCTGGACGGTGTGAAGAAGATGTCCAAGTCGCTGGGCAACTACGTCGGCATCCAGGAAGCACCAGGGGTTATGTACAGCAAGCTGGTGTCGATCCCCGATACCTTGATGTGGCGTTACTTCGAGCTGCTGAGCTTCCGTTCCATGGAAGAGATCGAGCAGCTGCGTGCCGATGTTGAGAAGGGGGCTAACCCGCGAGACATCAAGATCAAGCTGGCCGAAGAGATCGTTGCGCGCTTCCATGGTGAAGAGGCGGCGGCCAATGCTCACCGCGCTGCGGGTAATCGCATGAAAGATGGTGAGCTGCCGGAAGACATTCCTGAGATCGAAATCGGCGCCGCTGAAGACATGCCGATTGCTGCCATCCTGAACAAGGCTGGTCTGGTGAAGAACTCGGCTGCAGCCCGTGACCTGCTCAATGCGGGTAGCGTGAAAGTCGATGGTGAGGTGGTTGACCGGAGCTTCGTGTTTGCCATGGGCGCCAGCCATGTCTGCCAGGCGGGCAAGAAGGCCTTCGCGCGGATCTCGCTGAAGGCGGAGTAAGGGCTGCTTCTATATAGAAGGATGTTCGCTGCTATATAGATAGAGAGCGGGGAGGCCGAAAGGTCTCCCCGCTTTGCTTTTAAGAAGTTAACTGTAACACCGCTAAAGGTTGGACGTTGCAGCACCCTGTGGAAGCGGGCTCGCCCCGCGATTCTGACCCTAATTTCAACAATATTGCGGTTTATTGAAATTAAGGGTTGACGCCCTCTCAGATCCCCTTATAATGCGCCCCACTTCCAGCGTAGTTGGAGCGGAAAACTCCTTGAGT
>Ga0247819_10000019_pt1 | contig 121445 bp, 96 predicted proteins | sample 13C_Xylose_Day6_FD_193428 | JGI IMG/M metagenome (GOLD analysis project Ga0247819, IMG submission 193428) | Soil microbial communities from agricultural site in Penn Yan, New York, United States - 13C_Xylose_Day6 | ecosystem: Environmental > Terrestrial > Soil > Agricultural land | place: USA... | reverse complement strand
CGGGTCAGCCCCTGCGGCAAGGAACGCCTGACGCCCTTGCGCATACGCCTGGCCCAACTGGCGATGGCTTTCCTTGAGCTGCTCGGCGCGGGCCTTGAGCGATGTGTCGCTGCTCCGGATCAACTGGTCGAGAATGCCCTGCACCTGCTGCTCACGGGCCAGGAATTGCTGCCAGTACTTATCCAGATCGGCTGGCTGTTTGCCGCGCAACAGCACGTTCTTCCACTCCTGGACTTGAACCTTGAACTGCAGATTGGCCTCGTCAATCAATTGCGAAGCCTGCAATGGCCCGTCGATCAATTGCCCATAACCGCGCACGCTGGACGACAGCAATTGAAAGCAGACCAGAGCGATCATCAGTATCGCCAACAGGCTGCCAGCAAGTAGCGCGAGGATTTGCACTCTGAGAGATTTACGCAACATCGGAAGGAATCTCGGAACAAGGAGGAAGGAAACGACGCTGGATTGCATCGACCAGGCAAAGACGTCCTTGTCCTCGTTCACTGGCAACCGGCGCAGGCGAAAAAAAAGCTGCCATCGTTCGATAGCAGCCTGATTCGAGCATTACGCAACAGCTGGAGCAGATAGTCTCAGGCGATTGCTACAGAAATGTGACAACCCGCGGAACGCTGTCACATTTCCGTCACGACGTTGAACTGCAGGGCTGCCAGGCGCGCATACAACGGGCTTTGCGCGATCAGTTGGCGGTGCGTGCCGATGGCGACCAGGCGGCCCTGATCGATCACCGCAATACGGTCGGCATGCTGCACCGTGGCCAGGCGGTGAGCGATCACCAGGGTGGTACGCCCGCGCATCAAGGTCGGTAGCGCCTGCTGGATCAGGTACTCGCTCTGGGCATCGAGGGCACTGGTGGCCTCGTCCAGCAGCAGGATCGGCGCATCCACCAGCAAGGCCCTGGCAATGGCCAGGCGTTGACGCTGACCGCCCGACAAGCCCAGACCGGCATCGCCCAGGTGGGTCTGATAGCCCTGGGGCAATTGCAGGATGAAATCATGGGCATGGGCACTGCGCGCGGCGGCCTCAACCTGCGCTGCACTGGCATCGGCCCGGCCGTAACGTATGTTCTCCTCGACGGTGCCGAAGAACAGTGCCGGATTCTGTGCGACCAGGGCGAAGTGTCGGCGCAGGTCCTGCGGGTCGAGTCGCTTCAGGTCCTGGCCGTCCAGGCGTATTTGCCCTTGCTGGGGGTCATAGAAGCGCAACAGCAGGTCAAACAAGGTCGATTTACCCGCCCCCGAAGGCCCGACCAGCGCCAGCGTTTCCCCGGGCTCGACGATCAGGCTCAAGCCGTCGATTGCCGCAGGCTCGGGGCGCGACGGGTAGGCAAAGCGGACATCGCGAAGTTCAAGCCGCCCACTGACCCGCGGTGCCGAGCGCTCCAGCCCCTGTGCAGGTGCGCTGATTTCGCTGCGTGCGGCCAGCAGCTCGGCAATCCGCTCCGCCGCCCCGGCGGCGCGTTGCAGTTCGCCAATCACTTCACTGAGGGTGCCAAAGGCACCACCGACGATCAGGCTATAGAACACGAAGGCTGCCAGTTCGCCTGCGGAAATGCGCCCGGCAATCACATCCATGCCACCGACCCAGAGCATCACGCCCACGGCCCCGAGCACCAGCACGATCACCAGCGTGATCAGCCAGGCGCGCTGCAGGATGCGCTTGCGCGCGACCGCAAAGGCCGCCTCGACCGTGCGGCCGAAACGTTGCTGATCGCTGGGCTGGTGGTTGTAGGCCTGTACTGTCTTGATCTGCCCGAGGGTCTCAGCCACATAGCTGCCGACGTCGGCCACCCGGTCCTGGCTCTGGCGCGACAGGCTGCGTACCCGTCGCCCGAAAATCAGGATCGGCGCCAACACCAGCGGTAACGCCAGCACCACGATACTGGTGAGCTTGGGGTTGGTGACGAACAACAGCACGATACCGCCGAGCACCATCAGCGCATTGCGCAGAAACATCGACAACGATGAACCGATCACCGATTGCAGTAAGGTAGTGTCGGCGGTAAGCCGCGACTGGATCTCTGAACTGCGATTGCTCTCGAAAAAGCCAGGGTGAAGGTAAATCAGATGGTCGAACACCTGCTGACGGATATCGGCCACGCAGCGTTCGCCGATCCACGACACCAGGTAAAAGCGGCTGAAAGTGCCAATGGCCAAGGCCAGCACCAGCATCAGGAAAAAACCGATGGACTGATTGAGCAACTGCGGCGAACGAGTCATGAAGCCCTGATCGACCAACAGGCGGATACCCTGGCCCAAGGACAAGGTGATGCCGGCAGTAACGACCAGGGCGAGCAAGGCCAGCAGGACCTGTTTGCGATACGGACGAATGAAACGCCAGCCCAGACGCATTGCCTGACGCTGGCGAGGGGAAAAGCGATTGAGCATGTAGGGACCAGAAATCAGCGATTTTACCCAGCGTACACCTGACCGCTCGTCCTGCGCCAAGGAACGCCAGGGAAATAACCGCTGTTTAGGTTAGCCCTGCTGATCCCTAGACCGTTTCGTTCTAACGCAGCACTGGAGGTTTACTCGGCTTTCTGGTCGACTGGAAGGGTCGTACAGTGATAACCGAAGGAGCTGTCATAGCTCGGTCACTAGGCGATTCTAGTCTGAGCTTGCAACCTGATGAGGAGACAGGAAATGAGTTTGCAACAAGGCAACACCCAGCCCAAAACCGCGCCGAACCCGCAGACACCTGTCGGCGGCTCGATCATCGGCCCGGATGGCAAAGAGATCACCATCACCGAAGCGATGGTCCAGGAGGCCTGCCAAAAGCTGGAGCAAAGCCGCAAAGATCCCGCCAAGAAAGACTGAACCAGACGAATTCTTCAACCCGGCGCAAGCGCCGGGTTTTTATTGCCTGTGTTTTACAGCAACACGCCACCCAGGGCCCGGACCATCTGTGCCAGGTCTGGTGCGTCCCCGTGCAGGCGCACCATTAGCCCCTCAATCTCGCGACGTGGCGGATAGTGCTTGCGCAAGGCATCAAACGCGGCTTTCTGCTCAAGTGCATCAGTGCTGAGGCTGCGACGGAAGTCGGCGTCATCCCGGCGCGGGTCATACACCGCGCGACACAGGGTAGCCAGGGCCCAGGCCGGGTCGGTTTCGGCCTGCAGGCCGATCTCGGCCAGCCAGGGCTGGGGCAACAGATCCTCCAGCAGCACCGACGCAGGCTCACCGCGCCAGGCACAGAAGGCCTGATAGATCTGTGCAGTGCCGCGCTGTTTGCCATCCAGGCTGTAGCCAGCGATATGCGGGGTGGCCAGCACGCAGAGGTCGGCCAGCTCAAGGTCGACCTGCGGCTCACCCTCCCAGACATCCAGCACTGCCAGCACGTCTTCACGCGCCAGCAGCAGTTCACGCAGTGCAGTGTTGTCGATCACCGGCCCCCGGCTGGCGTTGATCAGCCAGGTCCCCGGACGCAGCGCCGCCAGTTGCTCGCTGTCGAGCAAGTGCCAGGTGGCGTGTTCGCCCTGGCGGGTCAGCGGGGTATGCAGACTGATCACATCGCACTCGGCGAGAACCGTTTCCAGGCTGACATAATCGCCGCCTTCCCGGGCCTGGCGCGGCGGATCACACACCAGCACCTTCCAGCCCAGCCCGCGCAACACCTCAACCAGACGCCCGCCCACTTCACCTGCGCCAACCACACCATAAGTACGGCCAGGCAGGTCGGCACCATCGAGTTCGGCCAGGGTCAGCAAGCTGCCCAGCACATAGTCGACCACCCCACGGGCATTGCAGCCCGGTGCGCTGGACCACTGGATACCAGCCTGGGCGAAGTAATCCAGCGCCAGATGATCGGTGCCAATGGTGCAGGTACCGACAAAACGAACCTTGCTGCCTTCAAGCAGCGCCTGGTCGACACGGGTCACCGAGCGCACCAGAAGGACGTCGGCGTCCTTCACGCAGGCGGCGTCAATAGCGCGCCCTGGATAGCGGCGGATTTCGCCAAAGCCTGCAAAGAAGGCATCGAGCAGCGGAATATTCTCGTCGGCAACTATCAGCATGGCGCTCTCCTATCGGGGGTGCGCAGTGTAGGCCCATGCAGGGGCGCTAATCCAGCCGCAGACAAAAGCGCCGGATAGATTTCCTGACCAATGCGTCAAAGCGTAGACTAGTCGGCTTTGTGCACCTTTCTGGACACCTGTCTTGTGACACCTCAGACCTGCAACACCCTTTCCCCTCCCCTGTCCCGCCCCGCGCGCGTACGCGCCGAACTGCGCAGCCTGTTGCTGCTGGCCACACCGATCATCATCGCCCAGCTGGCCACCACCGCCATGGGCTTCGTCGATGCGGTCATGGCCGGCCGGGTCAGCCCGCGCGACCTGGCGGCGGTGGCTTTGGGCAACTCGATCTGGATTCCGGTGTTCCTGCTGATGACCGGCATCCTGCTGGCCACCACCCCCAAGGTGGCGCAAGGCTTTGGCGCCGGTCAGCACGGCGAAATCGGGCCATTGGTGCGCCAGGCCTTGTGGCTGGCAGTCGCGGTCAGTCTGATCGCCAGTGGCTTGCTGGTCAGCGCCGAACCGATCCTGCAGGTGATGAAGGTCGACCCGCAACTGGTCGAGCCGAGCATGGGCTACCTGCAAGGTATTGCCTTCGGCTTCCCCGGCATTGCCCTCTACTACGTGCTGCGCTGCTACAGCGACGGCCTCGGCCGCACCCGCCCGAGCATGGTCATTGGCTGCCTGGGCCTGCTGCTGAACATCCCGCTGAACTACATCCTGATCTACGGGCACTTCGGCCTGCCCGCCCTGGGCGGCGTTGGCTGCGGCTGGGCCAGCGGTATCGTCATGTGGTTCATGGCCCTGAGCATGGCCGCCTGGACCCGCTGGGCCCCGGCCTACCAGAGCAGCCGGGTGCTGGTACGTTTTGAACGCCCGCAATGGCCGGTCATCAAGCGCCTGATGGGCGTTGGCCTGCCCATCGGCATCGCGGTGTTCGCCGAGTCGAGCATCTTCGCAGTGATTGCCCTGCTGATCGGTAGCCTCGGCCCGACCGTGGTGGCCGGCCACCAGATCGCCCTGAACATCAGTTCGCTGCTGTTCATGATTCCGTATTCACTGGGGATGGCGGTGACGGTACGTGTGGGCCAGGCAATCGGTGCCGGCGAGCCGCGTCAGGCGCGCTTTGCCGCGCTGGTGGGACTGGCCGCGGCCCTGGTGTTCGCCTGTTTCTCGGCGAGCCTGATCCTGCTGATGCGCGAGCCGATCGCCTCGATCTACACCCCGGACACGGCAGTTATCCAGATTGCCGCGATGCTGATCGTGTATGCCGCACTCTATCAGTTCTCCGACGCCATCCAGGTGATCGCGGCGGGCGCCCTGCGTGGCTACCAGGACACCCGGGTAACCATGATCCTGACCCTGTTCGCCTACTGGGGCATCGGTCTGCCGGTGGGTTACGTACTCGGCCTGACCGACTACTTCGGCCCTGCCAGTGGCCCCAACGGCTTGTGGGAAGGCCTGATCGCCGGCTTGACCTGCGCGGCCTTGATGCTGTCGATTCGCCTGGCGCGCAGCAGTGGCAAGCACATTCGCCGGGCGCAGCGCGCTTAGTCGAGCTTCTTGCGGATCCAGTACAGGTAGGTGCCGGCATCTTCCTGTTGCTGGACCAGTTCATGGCCGAGGAACACGCAGAACTTGGGGATATCGCGACGGGTCGACGGATCGGTGGCGATCACCTTGAGCAGGCCACCGGCAGCCAGGTCGCGCACGTGCTGGTGCAACATCATCACCGGCTCCGGGCAGTTGAGGCCGGTGGCGTCGAGGATGGCGTCTGGGGTGAAATCAGTCATGTAGAACTCCGGAAACAATCAGCTATTGTCGCTCAAGCAGACGGCGGGGTCATCCCTGAGGGCCTCATCGCCGGCAAGGCCGGCTCCCACATTAGTTACAGTGCATGCCATTTCTGTGGGAGCTGGCCTTGCCAGCGATCGACTCAGCGCGGTTTCAGATCAAGGCGGCGCAGGTGGCAAGTCACCTCTTCGCGGTCGTGATACAGCTGCTTGCAGCCAATCGAGACCTTGACCTTGCGCGCCTTGAAGCCCTCTTCGATCCGCTCCAGCAAGCGGCGCACTTCGGCATAGCGCTGTTTCATCGGCAACTTGAGGTTGACCACCGCCTCCCGGCACAAGCCTTCGCCCAGCCAGGTCTCCAGCAACGCTGCGCTGCGCGCCGGCTTCTCGACGATATCGCAGACCATCCAGTCCACCGTCTGCCTGGGTTTGTAGGTAAAGCCGTCAGCCATCAGGTGCTGGACCAGGCCGGTGTCCATCAGGCTTTCGGCCATTGGGCCGTTATCGATGGCGGTCACCAGCATGCCACGCTTGACCAGCTGGTACGTCCAGCCACCCGGCGCCGCACCGAGGTCAACGCCGGTCATGTCATCGGACAGCCGCGCATCCCACTGCTCACGGGGGATGAAGTGATGCCAGGCTTCCTCCAGCTTGAGGGTCGAGCGGCTCGGCGCTTCACGCGGAAACTTCAGGCGCGGAATACCCATCGGCCACATCGCCGAATTGTCCGCAGCGGCAACGCCGACAAATACCCGCCGACCACTGACAAAAGTCAGCAGCAGACGCGGCTTGTTCGGGTCCTCAACCAGGCGCCCGGCCTTGCTCAAGGCTTTGCGCAACGGCACCTCGAACTTGCGGCAGAAGGTCGACAGCTCTTTGCCGTCATTGGTGTCCATCACCTCCAGCCACACACTGCCGAACACCGGATAATCACCCAGGGAATCGAGCAGCACACTGATACGGTCGGTTTCTGGCAGTTCGATGAAACTACCGCGCGCCCACTGGCGGGGGAAAATCAGTTGCGCAAAGCGCAGTTCGCGCATCAGGCGCTCGGCGCCTTCGCCATCGTTGCAGATGAATTCGGCACAGGCGCTCTGCGGTTTGGCCTTGGGGTAGCCGGCGACGTCCAGCCGGGCGGCATGCTCGGCGATTTCGGCACAGACTTCACTTTCGAAGCCGGGCCGGCAATGCATAAACAGGGTATTCATCTTCACTCCAGGACGGCTGGCGGCCAATGGCCCCAACCCTGACCGGGGGCAATGCACTGCCCCGGCAAATGCGCGAATGATAAAGCAAGATCGGAACCGGCGACATGCCCCGCCGGTCCAGTACTTGGTCAGGTGCGCCAAACAGGTCTAACCTGACCGCTCAGCCAGGTCCGTGCCGTGCGGACCGTCATAGAGGCGGTGAATCGGCGACAGCAAGGAAGATCGCCGGACACCTACGCAGAAGGAGTTGGTAATGCCCTCGCTCGATAGCCTGAAAGCCCTCAAGACCCTGACGGTCGCCAACCGTCCCTATCACTACTTCAGCCTGACCGAAGCCGCCAAGAGCCTCGGCGACCTGCAGCGCCTGCCCATGTCGCTGAAAGTGCTGCTGGAGAACCTGCTGCGCTGGGAAGACGACAAGACCGTCACCCGCGCCGACCTCGGTGCCCTGGCCGACTGGCTCAAGGAGCGCCGCTCCGACCGCGAGATCCAGTACCGCCCGGCGCGGGTGCTGATGCAGGATTTCACCGGGGTTCCCGCCGTGGTCGACCTGGCAGCCATGCGCGCCGCCATGGCCAAGGCCGGTGGTGACCCGCAGCGGATCAATCCGCTGTCGCCGGTGGACCTGGTCATCGACCACTCGGTGATGGTCGACCGCTACGCCAGCCAACAGGCCTTCGCCGAGAACGTCGACATCGAAATGCAGCGCAACGGCGAACGCTACGCCTTCCTGCGCTGGGGCCAGAATGCCTTCGATAACTTCAGCGTGGTACCGCCGGGCACCGGCATCTGCCACCAGGTCAACCTGGAGTACCTGGGCCGCACCGTGTGGACGCGCGAAGAAGACGGCCGCACCTATGCCTTCCCCGACACCCTGGTCGGCACCGACTCGCACACCACCATGATCAACGGCCTGGGCGTACTCGGCTGGGGCGTCGGTGGTATCGAAGCCGAGGCGGCCATGCTCGGTCAGCCGGTATCGATGCTGATTCCGGAAGTCATCGGCTTCAAGCTGACCGGCAAGCTGCGCGAAGGCATCACCGCCACCGACCTGGTGTTGACCGTCACGCAGATGCTGCGCAAGAAAGGCGTAGTCGGCAAGTTCGTCGAATTCTACGGTGACGGCCTGGCTGACCTGCCATTGGCGGACCGCGCCACCATCGCCAACATGGCTCCGGAATACGGCGCCACCTGCGGCTTTTTCCCGGTCGATCAGGTGACCCTGGACTACCTGCGCCTGTCTGGCCGCCCCGAAGACACGGTCAAACTGGTCGAAGCCTACTGCAAGGAACAGGGCCTATGGCGTTTGCCTGGCCAGGAACCGGTGTTCACCGACACCCTGGCCCTGGACATGCACGAAGTCGAAGCCAGCCTGGCTGGGCCCAAACGCCCTCAGGACCGGGTCGCCCTGTCGCAGGTCAGCCAGGCCTTCGACAGTTTTCTCGGCTTGCAGCTGCGCGCCTCCACCAAAGACGTCGGCCGTCTGGAAAGTGAAGGTGGCGGCGGTGTCGCCGTGGGCAACGCCGACCAGGCTGGCGAGGTCAGCTATGAACACGAAGGCCAGCAGCATGTGTTGCGCGACGGCGCGGTGGTAATCGCCGCGATCACCTCCTGTACCAACACCTCCAACCCCAGTGTGATGATGGCCGCCGGCCTGGTAGCGAAAAAAGCCGTCGAGAAAGGCCTGAAACGCAAACCCTGGGTCAAGAGTTCACTGGCCCCCGGCTCCAAGGTAGTGACCGACTACTACAAGGCGGCGGGCCTGACGCCCTATCTGGATGAACTGGGCTTCGACCTGGTCGGCTATGGCTGCACCACCTGTATCGGCAACTCCGGGCCACTGGACGAAGCCATCGAGAAAGCCATCACCGGCGCCGACCTCACCGTCGCCTCGGTGCTGTCGGGCAACCGCAACTTCGAAGGCCGCGTACACCCGCTGGTGAAAACCAACTGGCTGGCCTCTCCACCGCTGGTGGTGGCCTATGCCCTGGCCGGGAGCGTACGCCTGGACCTGAGCAGCGAGCCCCTGGGCACCGGCAAGGATGGCCAGCCGGTGTACCTGCGTGACATCTGGCCAAGCCAGCAGGAGATCGCCGCGGCGGTCGCCAGTGTCGATACGGCGATGTTCCACAAGGAATACGCCGAAGTCTTCGCCGGCGACGCTCAATGGCAAGCGATTGCAGTACCACAGGCGGCCACCTATGTCTGGCAGGACGATTCCACCTACATCCAGCACCCGCCGTTCTTCGATGACATCACCGGTCCCTTGCCGGCGATCGAGGACATTCGCGGTGCGCGGGTACTGGCTTTGCTGGGCGACTCGGTGACCACCGACCACATCTCCCCGGCCGGCAACATCAAGGCCGACAGCCCGGCCGGGCGTTATCTGCGCGATAAAGGCGTGGAACCGCGCGACTTCAACTCCTACGGCTCGCGCCGCGGCAACCATGAAGTAATGATGCGCGGCACCTTCGCCAACATTCGTATCCGCAACGAAATGCTTGGCGGCGAAGAAGGTGGCAACACCCTGTATGTGCCGACCGGCGAGAAAATGGCGATCTACGATGCGGCCATGCGCTACCAGGCTGACGGTACGCCACTGGTGGTGATTGCCGGCCAGGAATACGGCACCGGCTCCAGCCGCGACTGGGCGGCCAAAGGCACCAACCTGTTGGGAATCAAGGCGGTGCTGGCAGAAAGTTTCGAGCGTATTCACCGCTCCAATCTGGTGGGCATGGGTGTATTGCCGCTGCAGTTCACTGCCGGACAGACCCGCAAGAGCCTGGATCTGGATGGCAGCGAACGAATCGATATCCTCGGCTTGAGCAACGCGCGGATCCACCCGCACATGAACCTGAGCCTGCACATCACCCGCCAGGATGGCCGTCAGGAGCAGATCGAGGTGCTGTGCCGGATCGATACCCTGAACGAAGTGGAATACTTCAAATCGGGCGGCATCCTGCACTATGTACTGCGGCAATTGATCGCAGCGTGAAGCACGGGCCCGGCCCCTTGTGGCCGGGCCTTTGCCGACTTTTGTCGCTCGCGGTGAGAGCCTGTTGCCGGCGGTGATACTGCAGGCATGCGTGTCCTGGGTTACGCCAGAGGAGTCGTAGACCTCACGTTTTCACCGAATAATGGAATTTGCATGCCTGTCTCCCAATGGATCGGACTGGCCCTGCTGGGCTTTGCTTACGTCTTTTCTCTCGTCAATGGCAGCCTGGGCCTGCTCGCACTGCCCAGCCTGATTGCCCTGCTGTGCGCCGGCTTGCTGGTCAACCGCTCGCCCCGCTGGCAGCAATTGTCTGGTCATGCCCTGTTCGTACTACTGGCTTTAGGGTTGGCATTGCACTGGCTGCCCGGTTTCCACGGGGCCAAGGTCATTGACAAGGTGGTGTTCAGCGATGGCGCCGTACCCTTTTCCATGTACCTGAACCTGGACAAACCGTTGATCGGCTTATGGCTGCTGCTGGCCTGTCCCTGGGTACTGACGATGGGTGGCAAACGCCTGCTGCCGAGCCTGGTCACGACGTTGCCAGCGGTGATTGCCGCGTGCCTGGGCGGTGCCTGGTTGCTGGGTATGATTGCCTGGGCGCCGAAATGGCCCGAACAAGCCTGGCTCTGGGTGCTGAACAACCTGCTACTGGTCAGCCTGACCGAAGAACTGCTGTTTCGTGGTTACATCCAGGGCGGACTCCAACGTTTACTCAAGAATCAGCACCTGGCCCTGCTCCTCGCCAGCGGCCTGTTCGGCCTAGCGCACCTGGGCGCTGGCTGGCAGTGGGTAGTGCTCGCCTCCCTGGCCGGCATCGGCTATGGTCTGGCTTACCGCTACGGCGGCTTGATCGCCGCAGTACTCTGCCATTTCGGCCTTAACCTGGCACATTTCGCCGGTTTTACCTATCCGATGCTGATACCTTCGTGAACACGCGGTCACTTGCTGACTTTTGCAAAATATCATTCAACAAAACCCCCACGCTGCCGATAACCCTCGAAAGCCTTGCGGATTGAACAGCTAATGCGTAATAACCAGCCAATAACCCAGCGCGAACGGACTTTCCCAGCTCAACAACGTTTGATCTCGACCACCGATACCAAGGGTGTCATCACCTATTGCAACGATGCCTTCGTCGAGATCAGTGGTTTTTCCCGCGAAGAGCTGATGCGCGCGCCGCACAACCTGGTGCGCCATCCCGATGTCCCGCCTGCGGTGTTCGCGCACATGTGGGCCACGCTCAAGCAAGGCTTGCCATGGATGGGCATCGTCAAGAACCGTTGCAAGAGCGGTGACCACTACTGGGTCAACGCCTACGTCACCCCGGTGTTCGAGAACAACCAGGTGGTTGGCTTTGAATCGGTGCGGGTCAAGCCGACTGCCGAACAGGTCCGCCGGGCCGAGGCGTTGTACCAGCGCATCAACCAGGGCCGTCCGGCGATCCCGCGTCGCGACAAGTGGCTGCCCGTGGTGCAGGACTGGTTGCCGTTCATCCTGGTCAGCCAGGTCGGTTTCCTGATCGGTAACTGGCTGGGCCACTCCTGGGGCTTCGCCTTGGCCGCTGCGCTGTCGGTGCCACTTGGCCTGCTGGGCCTGAGCTGGCAGCAACGAGGCCTCAAGCGCCTGCTGCGCCTGGCCGAGCAGTCCACCTCCGATCCGTTGATCGCGCAAATGTACACTGACAGCCGCGGCGTCCAGGCACGCCTGGAAATGGCCATGCTCAGTCAGGATGCACGGATGAAGACCTGCCTGACCCGTCTGCAGGACACGGCAGAACACCTCAACGAACAGGCCCGTCAGTCCGATACCCTGGCCCACAACAGCTCTTCGGGCCTGGAGCGTCAACGGGTCGAGACCGAACAGGTCGCCGCCGCAGTCAACCAGATGGCTGCCACCACCCAGGAAGTGGCCAACCACGTGCAGCGCACCGCCGACGCCACCCAGGAAGCCAATCGCCTGACCGGCCGTGGCCGTGACATCGCCGGTGAAACCCGCGAAGCCATCCAGCGTCTGTCGGCGGCGGTTGGTGAAACCGGCCTGACCGTCACCCAGTTGGCGCGCGACAGCGATGAAATCGGCGGCGTGGTCGATGTGATCAAAGGCATTGCCGACCAGACCAACCTGCTGGCGCTCAACGCTGCGATTGAAGCCGCGCGAGCTGGCGAGATGGGTCGCGGCTTTGCCGTGGTGGCCGATGAAGTTCGCCAACTGGCCCAGCGCACCAGCGAATCGACCGGACAGATTCACGGCCTGATTGCCAAGCTGCAGCAAACCGCCAGCAATGCCGTGCAGACCATGGAATCGGGTCATCGCCAGGCCGAAGAAGGTGTAGCGCGGGTGATGGAAGCGGACCAGGCACTGGTCGGTATCAGCGAAGCGGTGGCCAACATCACCGACATGGCCACCCAGATCGCCGCGGCCACCGAAGAGCAGACTGCTGTGGCCGATGAGATCAGCCGCAACATCAGCACTATCGCCGAGCTGGCTGACCAGACGTCCGAGCAAGCCCAGCATTCGGCCTTGCTCAGCGAAGAACTGACGCGCACCGCGACCACTCAGTACTCGTTGGTCGAGCGTTTCAACCGCTGAACAATGGGGTAACGGTGGGAGCGGGCTTGCCCCGCGATTGCGATTTGTCAGTCACATCGCATCGCGGGGCAAGCCCGCTCCCACACGTTACCAGTCGAGCGTCAGCCGGCTTTCGAAAAACCGCTCTTCACCGCTCAGTGGATCCTTGAAGCGCAAGCTCTGCGCCAATAACTTCAGCGGTTTGCCGTAGTCATCCTGCTCCTGCAACACCTGTGGATAAAAAGGATCGTTGCAGATACTCGCGCCCAGCGCTGTCATGTGCACACGCAACTGGTGCGTCTTGCCAGTGATCGGCGACAGGCCATAACGCCAGAATTCGCCGTGCTTCTCCAGCACCTCGGCCAGGGTTTCGCTATTGCTCTGCCCTTCGACCTCCTGCATACGAAAGAACGGCTCGCCACTGACCATACGGCTCTTGTGCGTCAATGGAAACTCAAGCTGTGGCAAGGCCTGGGCAATCGCCTGGTAGCGCTTATCGATCTGACGGTTGGGAAACAACGATTGATAGGCTGATCGGCTCTGGGGATTGGCGGAAAACATCACCAGCCCGGCGGTATGCCGATCAATACGATGCAAAGGCACCAGGTGCGGATTGTCCAGGCGGCGAATCAGCCGCCGCAACAAGGTATGTTCGACATATTCGCCCGTCGGGGTGACCGGCAGGAAATGCGGTTTGTCGGCCACCACCAGATGCTCGTCGACGTGCAGGATCTGCTCTTCGAACGGGATCGGTTTCTCGTTGGGTACTTCGCGAAAATAGTGGATGCGCAGCCCCTGCTTGTAAGCCAGCGCCACACTGATCGGCTCACCCTGGGCATCCAGTACCCGGCCGCGGACGATCCGGTCAAGCCACTGCTCACGCCCGATCGCCTTGAAATGCTCACTCAGGCAATCGAGCACGGTGGCCCAGTTACCAGGTGGCAGGCAGACCGTACTGGCTTGATGCTGGGCCGGGTCGAAAGGGGCAGTGGCCATGGGAACGCTCGTGACTGGTAGACCGCGCATTATCCCGCAAGCCTGGCGCCTCAGCCAGTCCGGGTTGCGGAAGCCTCGATGAACTCCTTGAGCCAGCGCAAGACGTCAACCGCCTCCCAGCGACCAGGGTCATAGAGGGCATACAACAAGCCCTGGTAACCGACCACATCCAGCGGACGGTGATAGCCGGCACGCTGGAACAATGCTTCGATTTCGGCGAAACAGGTGTTGAAGTGCAGTTTGTTGAAAGGCGTCTTGCCTTCCAGCACCAGGCCATCAAGGCGCAACTCGAGCACCGCCTCGCTCACCATGGCGATGGACATACGATTGACGGTGTATTTCAGTTGTTCAACATTGACCATGGTTTGGATCCTCGAGGCAAACGCCACCTCAATACTGTATTTATATACAGCATATTCAGAGTTGTCGGACGCGTCAATCAGACAGCGTTCAGACCAACCCGGGCAGGTAGCCAGTACCCTTGCGAATGGTCAGCAATTGCCGGCGTTCAGGCGCCAGGGCGAGCCCCACGTGCACCCACTGGTCGAATTCGAGAATCAGTTGATCGAACATCAACGGGCTGTCTGCCACAACGCGTGCCAGCTCTCGAGGTGTCAGCCCGGGTACATTGATGTCTGCCGCCAGACCGTCGGTATGAGCGCTCTGAAGCGAACCGCCAATGACCTCGTTCAATTGCAGGCAGCGATAACCGCTGCTGACCAACACCGGTTTATCGACCAACTGGCGTATCTGCTCCAGAAAAGCGCACAGCTTGCGCAGGTTGACGAGAGTCCTGGCATCCGGTGTGTTGTCGATACCCTGACGTGCGGCGGTCTCCGACACCGTCATTTCGGCCAGCGTGAAGTGTTCGCTCAGGTACATGGTCCGCTCCTTGGTATGAGTAAAAACACCCAAGGATTGTCCACACCTCCGCCCTGCCGTGCACGACAGGAAATCTCTCCGCCGAAGCGCTTGTTTCAACGCAGGAAGGCCACCACTTGCTCGGCATCGAACGGCCAGTTCAGCTCGGCGCCTGTATCGCATCGACGCAGCACCGGGATCAATAATGCATAACGGGCCAGCTGTGACTCGTCATCGGCAATATCCACCAGCTCAACCAGCAGGCCATGCTCGACAAAAGGCATCAACAAGGCTTCGGCCACTTCACACAGGTGGCAACCCAGGGTGCCGAACAATTGGCATTCAGGAAGCATTTACGGGTACCGGCAAAAGAAGGAAGGGATCATTATTCTAGGTCTGCAGTCGGGGGCCGTCGAGCGCGAGGCTCCGGCGCCAGTTCAGTGATGGACGACTGATCCTGATCAGCGTCCGACCAGCAGCTATGGTTCATGCTGAGTGGTTTTTTGCTGCTTTCTTACATGGAGTGTGTTGTGTTCGCCAATCTGTTGATCATCCTGGCCTCATCGCTAGTCGTCATTGCCTTCTTCAGGCGCCTGAAGCTGCCGCCTGTCCTGGGCTACTTGTGTGTTGGCCTGTTTGTCGGCCCCACGGCGCTGAACTGGGTCAATGAAAGCGAAGAACTGCCCGACCTAGCCGAAATGGGCGTGGTATTCCTGCTGTTCTCGCTGGGCCTGGAGTTTTCCTTGTCGAAAATGCTCGCCCTGCGCAAAGTGGTGTTTGGCCTGGGTAGCCTGCAGGTAATCTGCTCGTCGATACTGCTGGCCGGGCTGCTGGCCCTGATGGGCATGTCCGCAAACACGGCGTTATTGTTGGGTGCAGGTCTGGCGTTGTCATCCACCGCTATCGTCAGTAAAGAGCTGACCAGTCTCGGTGAGATCTTCAGCAGCCATGGCCAGAACGCTATCGGCGTATTGCTGTTCCAGGATGTGATAGCGGTCTTGCTGCTGACCCTGGTTCCGGTGTTTGCCGGTGACGGTGGCCAGGCCTGGTACTGGGCCCTGCCGCTGACCCTGGGCAAAACCGTGATCCTCTTCGTCGGTCTGTTGCTAGCCAGCCGCTGGCTGCTGCCGCGCCTGTTTCACGAAGTGGCCAGCTCCCATTCAGCGGAACTGTTCGTATTGCTGGCACTGGTCATCGTCCTGCTGACCGCCTGGTTGACTCACTTGCTCGGTTTGTCGCCGGCACTGGGCGCATTCCTGGCCGGCATGTTGTTGGGTGAGAGCAACTATCGCCACCAGATCGAAGCGGATATCCGCCCTTTCCGCGACATTCTTCTGGGGTTGTTTTTCGTCAGTATCGGCATGCTGATCGACCTGCAACTGTTCGCCACCCATGGCCTGGAAATCCTTGCCCTGACCTTGGGCCTGCTGCTGGTCAAAGGCTGCGTGGTCGCAGCACTGGTCCGGGTGCGTGGTAGCGATGCCGAAACCGCGTGGCGCAGCGGCCTGGCCTTGGCCCAAGGCGGTGAATTCTGTTTCGCCCTGATGGCACAGATGCAGCAAACCGACCTACTGCCCGAAGCTATGGGCAATCTGTTGCTGGCCGCTACCTTCTGCTCAATGCTGGTCACTCCGCTGCTACTGCGCGCCGCCCCCACCATCGCCGCCCACCTGCACCGCAAGCCCAACGAGGAAGTCCAGCTGGAGGCCATCGAGGCGCAAAGTGCCTCAATGAGCGGTCACGTGCTGATCTGCGGCTATGGCCGGGTCGGGCAATCGATCGGGCGCTTCCTGCGCCGCGAAAACATCCCCTTCATTGCCCTGGATGACGACCCGGTAAGGGTTCAGGAAGCTGCGGCTGGCGAAAGCAGCGTGCACTACGGCGACTCACGACGCGGCGAACTGCTCAGCGCCATCGGCCTTGAGCGCGCACGCCTGCTGGTGATTGCCGTGGATAAAACCGACATCGCCATGAGCGTGCTCAAAGCGGCTCGTGAACGTCACGCCCAGATACAGATCCTGGTGCGTACCCGTGATGACAGCCAGCGTGAAGAGCTGCGTACGGCAGGTGCCACTGCTGTTGTACCTGAGCTGCTCGAATCGAGCCTGATGCTCGCCTCCCATGCGCTAGTGATGCTTGGCCTGCCAATGGAGCACGTACAAGCACGCATCGACGAAGTGCGCCAGACCCGCTACCGCATGCTCCAGGCGTTCTATCAAGGCGCCCAGACCAGCCCGGTCGACAGCGAAGGCCTGCCCAAAGCGATGATGCATGCGGTCAACCTTGGCGCCGAGGCCTACGCCTGCGGGCGTCCTCTGACCGAACTGGATCTGGAACAGTTCGGTGTCGAGCTGCAGGCGGTACAACGCAATGGCGAAGAGCTGGCAATGAGCGCCGACACGTGCCTGCATGCCGGCGACGCCGTGCTGCTCAGTGGCCCGCTACCGGCACTGGCAGCCTGCGAGGCGCGGCTGGTCGCCGGGCGCTGATCAATCCTGGCTGGTGGCGCCGATCTTGTGGATCGACAGGTCGGCGCCGTAATACTCCTGCTCCTGGCTCAGGCGCAGACCGAGCAACAGTTTGATCACGCCATACACGGCAAAACCGCCCACCAATGCCACCAGCACCCCGGCCAGGCTGCCGATCAACTGGCTGATCAAGCTCACGCCACCCAGGCCACCGAGCGCTGTCTGACCGAAAATCCCGCAGGCGATGCCACCCCACACACCGCACAATCCGTGCAGCGGCCAGACGCCCAGCACATCGTCGATTTTCCAGGTGTTCTGCGCGGCAATGAAGCACCACACAAACAACGCCCCGGCAATCGCCCCCGTGAGCAACGCCCCAACCGGGTGCATCAGGTCGGAGCCAGCGCACACCGCCACCAATCCAGCCAACGGACCGTTGTGCAGAAAACCCGGGTCATTACGCCCGACCAGCAAAGCCGCCACCGTGCCGCCGACCATAGCCATCAACGAGTTGACCGCGACCAGGCCACTGACCCCTTGCAGGGTCTGGGCACTCATGACGTTGAAGCCGAACCAGCCGACAATCAGGATCCACGAACCCAGGGCCAGAAAGGGAATGTTCGAAGGGGCGAACGCCACCAGCTTGCCATCGCGGTAACGCCCGTTGCGCGGGCCGAGCAACAGCACTGCCGTCAAGGCCAGCCAACCGCCCATGGCATGCACCACCACAGAGCCGGCAAAGTCATGGAAGCTGGCGCCGAACCGGGCCTGCAACCAGGCCTGCAAGCCCAGGTTGCCATTCCAGACGATGCCTTCGAAGAAGGGATAGACCAATGCGACGATCAGCGCCGTAGCGCACATCTGCGGAGCAAAGCGCGCCCGCTCGGCGATACCGCCGGAAATGATTGCCGGGATCGCCGCAGCAAAGGTCAGCAGGAAAAAGAACTTCACCAGGCTGTAACCATGCTCATGACTGAGCACCGCCGCAGGCTGCAGGAAATTCACGCCATAGGAAATCCAGTAGCCAACGAAGAAGTACGCCAGGGTTGATACCGCAAAGTCACTGAGAATCTTCGACAGCGCGTTGACCTGGTTCTTATGGCGCACGGTGCCCACTTCCAGGAAGGCAAACCCGGCGTGCATGGCCAGCACCATCACGGCGCCCAGCAGAATGAAGAGTGTGTTGGAGCCGTGGACCAGAGTGTCCACCGCACTTTGCAGGTTTTCCATGGAATCGGCAGGCCTTTCGAAAGCACCAAGACAGCGCGCGGGGGCTCCTTTTTGCACCAGCCTGGATCATGCGAGCGCCACCTCCCTGGCCGATCCTGCTGATATCTGGAGTTTTTCCTTGGGTTTGTCGTGGATTGGGTTAAGGTTTAAAGGTCCGGCTGCCTTGCGCGCGCGAACTTGGCGCAGGCGCCGGACCTGAGCGCACCCTGGAACAGCAAAACCTGTACCAGCATTTTCACTGAACCTTCGCCAGCGCTCGCGACTCGAAATAGCCATAACCCTTAGGGAGAGCCCCATGACCAGCAAATCGGCAAAGACTGCTCAAGAGATATTGATGGCTGACTTTCAGGCGTTGGTACGTGACACCGAGAAATTGCTGGAACATACCGCCACCCTGGCTGGTGATCAGGCCGACGAATTACGCGGTCAGATCCACGAGAGCCTGATACGTGCCCGGGAAACCCTGCAACTGACCCAGGATTCCGTCCGCGAGCACGGCCAGGCAGCCCTGAGCGCGACCGAAGACTACGTACAGAACAACCCCTGGCAATCGATCGGCATTGCTGCCGGGGTCGGTTTTCTGATTGGTCTGCTGGCCAATCGGCGCTGAGGTTGGCTATGGAAAGCGAATCCAACGGCACTGGCACTGCATCGAGCAAACGCCTGGGTGCAGCCGTACTCGGCCTGTTGCACGGCCATGTCGAGTTGTTCGGCATTGAACTGCAGGAACAGAAAGCGCGCACCCTGAGCCTGCTGCTGTTTGCCGGTCTGGCCCTGGTGTTTGCCCTGCTCTTGCTGGTCGCCCTCTCAGCGTTGGTGCTGGTGCTGCTGTGGGACAGTTACCGCTTGGCCGGCGTCATCGGCCTGTGTGTGTTCTACGGTTTGGCGGCGCTGTTCTGTGCCTTGCGCCTGAAAGCTGCGGTGTACGATGAATCGTCACCTTTCAGCTCGACCCTCGAAGAACTTGCCAAGGACCGGGAGCGCCTGTTGCCATGAGCCTGTCTGAGCTACCGAAAACCACCAACCGGCGTGAGCTGCGCAAGGCGCTGGTGCGTCTGCGCCTGGAGATGCACCGCCAGGAAATCCGCCATGAGTCCGGGCAGTTGCTCAACCCCCTGACCCGTCTGCGCGCCATGGGCGACAGCCTGCAGGGTGGACTGGGCATCAAGCATGCACCCTTGTGGGGGATCGCTGCGGTGGTGGTGCTGGGATTCCTGACCGGCAAGGGTGCCAAAAACGGTAGCCTGAGCCGGATGATTCGCCTGGGCAGCAGCCTGCTGCCGTTGCTCAAGCTGGTCATGCAGGGCGCTGCCAGCAAGCGCTGAGTATCGGGCCCGCCTCCACAGATAGACTTGCAGGTGCCGCGCCGACACGGGAAGCTAGGCGCCTGCCCCTGTTTTGGAGAACCGGCCTTGGACTGGCACACCCTGCTCACCCGCGAACGTCTCGGCAAGACCCTGCACAGCCCTGAAGAGCTGGGCCGCAGCCCCTTCCACAAGGACCATGACCGGATCATTTTCTCCGGTGCCTTCCGCCGCCTGGGACGCAAGACCCAAGTGCACCCGGTGTCCAGCAACGATCATATCCACACACGCCTGACCCATTCGCTGGAAGTCAGCTGCGTCGGCCGTTCACTGGGCATGCGTGTCGGTGAAACGCTACGTCGCCAGCTGCCTGAATGGTGCGAGCCCAGTGATCTTGGCATGGTCGTGCAGTCAGCCTGCCTTGCTCACGACATCGGCAACCCGCCCTTTGGCCACTCCGGCGAAGATGCCATTCGCCACTGGTTCCAGCAGGCAGCCGGGCGCGGCTGGCTTGATGCGATGACCGACGCCGAGCGTGCCGACTTTCTCAATTTCGAAGGCAACGCCCAAGGCTTCCGGGTCCTGACCCAACTGGAGTATCACCAGTTCGACGGCGGCACCCGCCTGACCTATGCAACCCTCGGCACGTACCTGAAATACCCCTGGACCGCCCGCCATGCCGACGCGCTGGGCTACAAGAAGCACAAGTTCGGCTGCTATCAGAGCGAACTGCCATTGCTGGAACAGATTGCCGGCAAACTCGGCCTGCCGCAGATTGAAGATCAACGCTGGGCCCGGCACCCCTTGGTGTATCTGATGGAAGCCGCCGACGACATCTGCTACGCCCTGATCGACCTCGAAGACGGTCTGGAAATGGAGCTGCTCGACTACCCGGAAGTGGAATCGCTGCTGTTGAACCTGGTGGGTGACGATCTGCCGGAAACCTACCGCCAACTGGGCCCCGGCGATTCACGTCGGCGCAAGCTGGCGATTTTGCGCGGCAAGGCCATCGAACACCTGACCAATGCCGCCGCCCGCGCGTTTGTCGAACAACAGGATGCCTTGCTGTCGGGGCATTTGCAGGGCGACCTGGTCGAACACATGCACGGCCCGGCCAAACGCTGCGTCTTGCAGGCCAAGGACATGGCACGCAAGAAGATCTTCCAGGACAAGCGCAAGACGCTGCATGAAATCGGCGCCTACACCACCCTCGAAATACTGCTCAACTCGTTCTGCGGCGCGGCGCTTGAACAACACGGCGGCCGCACGCCATCGTTCAAGAGCCGACGCATCCTCGACCTGCTCGGCAATAGCGCCCCCAGTCCCGATGCACCACTGTATACATCGTTCCTGCGCATGATCGACTTCATTGCCGGGATGACCGACAGCTACGCCAGTGAAATGGCACGGGAGATGACGGGACGTTCAAGCCCGGTGTAAGCGTATTACGCGCCAGCCAGGTGTGAGAAGCGATCTCGGACTCACACTTGGCCACCTGTTAATACATATCACTGCAGGACAAAGACTACACAGCAAAAAACATATTAAACAAACCAATCAAACAGAAATATTAAGTTACCAAGACCCACACTTGAAGCAACAGCATGAAACAACACTTGTAGTCCATGCCTGCATTTAGAGTCGGATATTTCCTATATAGCACTTAGCTCCCTTTCTGTTCGTGTGCGCCCTGTTCTATCTGCGTTAAGGTGCCAGCTTAATCGACACCTTTCCTGGATAAGTTCACCATGCAATCTGTATTTATCATCGACGATCACCCAGTCATCCGCCTGGCTGTGCGTATGCTCCTGGAGAATGAAGGCTATTGCGTGGTCGGAGAGTCGGACAACGGCGTGGACGCCATGCAGATGGTCCGCGAATGCCTGCCTGACCTGATCATCCTCGACATCAGCATTCCCAGACTCGATGGCCTGGAAGTGTTGTCACGCTTTCATAGCATGGCCATCCCCCTGAAAATCCTGGTGCTCACCGCACAGTCACCGGCGTTGTTTGCCGTACGCTGCATGCATTCCGGCGCCGCCGGCTATGTATGCAAACAGGAAGACCTTAGCGAGTTGCTCAGTGCGATCAAAGCAGTGCTGTCGGGTTACAACTACTTCCCCAGCCAGGCGATCAGTAACTTGCGCTCTCACGACAACGAACACTGCGAACTGGAACTCTTCAAGCAAGTCAATGACCGGGAATTGATGGTCCTGCAACTCTTTGCCCAAGGCAGAAGCAACAAGGAAATTGCCCAGGGGATGTTCCTCAGCAACAAAACTGTCAGCACTTATAAAAAGCGCTTGATGCAAAAGCTCAAAGCCAAGTCGCTGGTCGAACTCATTGAAATGGCCAAACGTAATGCTCTGGTTTGAATCAGGCCATGCCTAGCCGCACCCTCTATTGTTGCCTGTGCAGCCTCCTGGCCTGCCTGTACCTGCTACCTACGGCATATGCCGACGACGTACAGGCCAGCCAGCACCGGTTGCTAAGCCGCTCGCAACCGGTGAGCGTGGACCTCCCGCTGAGTTCGGCGCAGCGACGCTGGATCGCAAGCAAAAAGCAATTGCTGCTGGGTACTTCGGCACCGGATTATCCACCCTTCGACATGACCGCCAGCGGTCGCGACTACGAAGGCCTGACTGCTGACATTGCCGGAATACTGCAGAACACGCTGCGCTTGCCTATTCAGGTCAGGCGCTTTGCCAGCCGCCAGGAAGCGGTGAAAGCCCTGACCCTGGGGCAGATAGACATGCTCGGCAGTGCCAATGGCTTTGAAGCCTCCACACCGGGAGTGGTGCTTTCCAGACCCTACGCCATCGATCAACCGGTGCTGGTGACCCGCGAAAACGAAAGCCGCCCGCTTGATACCGGTCTGGCTGGCCTGCGCCTGAGCATGGTCTATCACTACTTGCCGCTTGCAGAGGTACGGGCCAACTACCCGAAGGCAACGATTCAGACCTACCCTTCCTATCTGAATGCCCTCAATGCCGTCGCCTTCGATCAGGCCGACGTGTTTCTCGGCGATACCATTTCCACCCATTACATGATCAATCAGGGCCACCTGCAGAACGTCAAGATGGCCAATTTCAGCAAACACGAACCGGTCGGTTTCAGCTTTGCCGTACAGCAAAGCAACCACACCCTGCTGCAGTTGATCAACGCCACTCTGGACAATCTCTCAGGCACTACCCGTAAGGACATTTTCAAACGCTGGAGCGCAGGCAGCGACCTGCTGCTGACTGATCGCAAACTGCAACTCTCGCAACGCGAAGAGCACTGGCTGAGCGAGCACCCGGTGGTCCGAGTAGTGGTCAACGAAACCGCAGCACCACTGACATTTTTCGATAACACCGGCAACTTTCGCGGAATTGCCGCCGACCTGCTTGAGCTGATCCGCTTGCGCACCGGTTTGCGCTTCGAAGTGCAGCGCGCGAGCGGCATCAGTGACATGATCGATCGTGTAAACCACAACCAGGCCGATGTAATTGCCGCCATCTCGCCGAGCCAGCAGCGGGAAAGCACCCTGCATATCAGCCGCCCCTACCTGGAAAACTCCTACGTACTGGTGACGCGCACGGGAGCCGACCAACCCACCTCGCTGGAACAGCTTTCAGCTCGCCGCGTAGCCCTGACCCGCGACAGCCCCCTGGTCGACAGGCTGCGTGCACGCACGGCCGGCATACAGCTGGTGGAGACCGAAAGCGCCGCTCATTCCGCATCCTTACTGGCCAGCGGCCATGTCGACGCAGCGATCATGGCGCTGATCAACGCCAACTTCAGCCTGGCGACCCAGCATGGGCTGGTCATTCGCGCTTCCGTTGGTGCCGAACCTGCAACCTTTTCGATGGCGACCGCCAGGCATTCCCAGGAGCTGGCTTCGATTCTGAACAAGGCACTGCTGAGTATCGCGCCGGAAGAACTGGGCGTTATCAACAGCCGCTGGCGTGGCTACAGCACCGAAACCGATGCCTACTGGAGCAAGTACCACCAACTGGTCCTGCAAATCGTGTTGGGCACCAGCGTGCTCCTGCTGCTGTCGCTGGCCTGGAATGCCTGGATGCGCCGCCAGATCAAACAACGCGAAGCCGCAGAGCGCGCCTTGGGCGATCAGCTCGAATTCATGCGCACGCTGCTCAACGGCACGCCTCACCCGATGTATGTACGTGACCGTGAAGGGCTGCTGCAAAGTTGCAACGACAGCTACCTGGAGGCCGTTCAGTTACAGCTTGATGAGGTGCTGGGCAAACGCCTGGATGATGGCGCGCTGGGCGACAGCTGCTATGCCAGCCAGATTCAGGCCGACTACCAGCAAGTGATGCGCGAGGGCGTGCCACTGATCATTGATCGTCCGCTGCTGTTCAATGACAGGACAATGACCATTTACCACTGGATCCTGCCTTACCGGGACTCGCTCGGTGAGGTCCAGGGCATCATCGGCGGCTGGATCGATATCAGTGAGCGACGCCAGTTGATCCAGGACCTGAGCCAGGCCAAGCAGCAGGCCGATGATGCCAATCGCGCCAAGAGCACCTTTCTGGCAACCATCAGTCATGAAATCCGTACCCCGATGAACGCCATCCTTGGCATGCTCGAGCTAGCCCTGGAAAAAGCCGGCCAGGGGCAGCTGGATCGACCGGCAGTTGAAGTGGCCTACAGTTCGGCCAACGACTTGCTGGCCCTGATCGGCGACATACTCGACATCGCCCGCATCGAGTCCGGGCACCTTGGTCTGGCGCCGGAACGGGTCGGCCTGAGGGCGCTGGTGGAGTCTGTCGGACGTGTGTTCGATGGCCTGGCGCGCCAGAAAAACCTGTGCCTGACGATCCGTATCGCCCCCAGCGCGCATGTCGATGTTCAACTGGACCCGCTACGGATGAAGCAGATCCTTTCGAACCTGATCAGCAATGCAATCAAATTCACCGAGCAGGGCCAGGTCATCATCGAGCTGAGCCTGGAGCCTGGCCCCGAGCCGGAACTTGCCAGGCTTGAACTGAGCGTACAGGACACCGGAATCGGCATTCGCGAAGAGGACCAGCAACGCCTGTTCCTGCCCTTCGCCCAAGCCAACCCCGATAGCAAGCTGGCGCGTAGCGGTACAGGCCTGGGTCTGTCGATCAGCCGCGACCTGTGCCACCTGATGGGCGGCAACCTGACCCTGCACAGTGTGTTTGGCCAGGGTACCCGCGTGCAGGTCAACATGCCGGTGACGCTGATGACCAGCCCGCCCGGCGAGCCTGCCGTGATTGCCGAGCCCTGCCTGTCCGTTGCCGCCCTGAAGGTGCTGGTAGTCGATGACCATCCGGCCAATCTGCTGCTACTGACCCAGCAACTGAATTACCTGGGGTTGCAGCACCGCAGTGTCGACAATGGCCTGGAGGCTCTGGAGATATGGCGGCGGCAGGCATTCGATGTGCTGATCATCGACTGCAACATGCCAGGTATCGATGGTTATCAGCTTGCCCAGGCGATACGCGCTGACGAAAACGCACAACAATGGCCACGCTGCACCCTGCTGGGTTACACCGCCAATGCGCAACCGGAAGTCCGCAGGCAATGCCAGCAAGCCGGCATGGATGACTGCCTGCTCAAGCCGATAAGCCTCAAAGCGCTGGGCCAGCGCCTGGCCAGGATACAACCGCTCCCCCAGCGCGCCGGCGCCGCCCACTCTGCCCTGTTCGACCTGCAAGGCCTGGGGCCTGTGGTGGGTAACAGCGCGGTCGACCTGCACGCATTGCTGAAACAGCTTCAACAGAGCTTCAGCAAGGACCGGATAGCGCTGGCGGAGCTTGACCCTGAACGGCAACCCGACCGGTTGAAGGACGAAGCGCATCGTATTCTCGGTGCCGCGCGGATCATTCAGGCCAACGCCTTGATCGATGCCTGCGAACAGCTGGAGTCAGACTGCCAGGCAAATGCGCCGGTACCCACGCTCGAGCTTCATCAGCAACAGTTGACAGCAGCCATGGCAGAGGTGGAGCAGGCACTTGAACGGCACTTGCACCCTGGGGGCTCAGCCAGTGCAACGGCAAAGGTGAGCTGAAAACAAAACGGCGGCCACTGGGGCCGCCGTTTCTTCAGGCATCAGGCAACCGGATTGATCGGGTTTTCCGGATACCAGGCGTCCAGCAGCGGGCTGACTTCGATCTTGGTCAGCTCGTTGCGGCCTTTGAGCCAGCTCTCAACGGCAGCGCGTTGCTCTTCAGTGACCGAGCCGCGATCTGCTTTGCAAACCAGACCGAAGTCGTCGCCGCCAACATAGTCCAGACCATTGGCATCCATAGCGTCTGCCAGGAAGGCATCGAGGAAGGCATCAACGGCTTCGTCGGTCAGGTCTTCCTTGAACTCCAGGTTCAGTTCAAAACCCAGCTCCTGGAATTCATCCACGCAGAGTTTTTTGCGCAGACGGCGGGAACGGTTAGTGGCCATGAAACAATCCTCTTGAGTAATAACGCGGCGCACTTTACCAGTTTCGCCGCGAGGCTGCCGGAATAAAAGCCGACAAGCCACCCTGTTGCACTGCCCCATCACCCTGCGCCTTGGGGCATAATGCGCACTATATTTTTCACACCGGGGCCTTCACCTTTCCTTGCTCCGTTTTTTTCACCCCTCGCTTGCAGGGTTTTATTGCACATGATCAGATCTCTACGCCCTCTTCTGCTTGCCGGCCTGCTCCTGCCCGTTGCCTTGCCTTCCCAGGCCGCGGCCGTCAACACCACGCTGCCCGCCAAAGTACAGCAAGCGCTGAAAACCAATAAATTGCAGGACTCGGCCCTGTCGCTGGTGATGCTGCCGCTCAACGGCCCTGGCACGCCAACCGTGTTCAATGCCGACATATCGGTCAACCCGGCCTCGACCATGAAGCTGGTCACCACCTATGCGGCCCTAGAACTGCTCGGCCCGACTCACCAGTGGAAGACCGAGTTCTACAGCGATGGCCCGCTGCGTAACGGCACCCTGCAGGGCAACCTCTACCTCAAGGGCGGCGGTGACCCGAAACTGAACATGGAAAAGCTCTGGCTGTTGATGCGCGACCTGCGCGCCAACGGGGTGCAGACCATCAGCGGCGACCTGGTGCTCGACCGCAGCCACTTCGTGCAACCCGTGCTGCCCCAGTTCAATGATGACGGCGGCGACGAAAACAAGCCGTTCCTGGTCAAGCCCGACTCCTTGCTGATCAACCTCAAGGCCCTGCGCTTTGTCGCCCGCAACGACGGTGGCAAGGTGCTGGTATCGGTCGAACCACCGATTGCCAGCATCCGCATCGACAACCAGGTCAAGGCGGTCAACAGCAAGCAATGCAGCGGCGATGTGCGCTACAACCCGGTCACCCAGGCAGACGGCGTTACCGTGGTGGTCAGCGGTCAATTGGCTGACGGCTGCAACTCGCAAACCTACCTGTCGCTGCTCGACCACCCGACCTATGCCGCCGGTGCGGTACGGGCCATCTGGAATGAACTGGGTGGCACCATCCAGGGCCGCGACCGGATCGACAGCGTGCCGAAAAGTGCCCGCCTGCTGGCACGCGCCTTCTCGCCTGACCTGGTCGAGATCATTCGCGACATCAACAAATACAGTAACAACACCATGGCCCAGCAGCTGTTCCTGAGCCTGGGCGCGCAGTTCCGCACCGATGCCGATGGCGACGACGCCCGTGCAGCACAGCGTGTGGTACGCCAGTGGCTGGCGAAAAAGGGCATCACTGCACCGCACCTGATCATGGAGAACGGCTCCGGTTTGTCTCGCGCCGAACGGGTCAGCACCCGGGAAATGGCGGCCCTGCTGCAGGCTGCCTGGAAAAGCCCCTACGCTGCCGAATTCATCAGCTCCATGCCGCTGGTAGGCATGGATGGCACCATGCGCAAGCGCCTCAAGCGCACAGCGATGACCGGCGAGGCCCATATCAAGACCGGAACCCTGAACACCGTACGCGCGATTGCCGGCTACAGCCGCGACAGCAACGGCAACACCTGGGCGGTGGCGGCGATCCTCAACGATCCAAAGCCCTGGGGTGCTTCAGCGGTGCTCGACCAGGTGCTGCTGGACCTCTATCGCCAGCCGAAACTGGTCAACAGCACGGCCTCGGTACAACCCTGAGCATTCAGGAGAGTTCTGCCTCGACCCGGTCGCGGCCAGCTTGTTTGGCCGCATAGACGCCGGAGTCGGCGCGTAGCAACAAGGCATCGGCGCCCTCCCCCGGGCGCCAGCCGGCCACGCCAAAACTGGCAGTGACCTGCCCAACCCCCTCGACGACGACGCTGCGCACCCCCTGCCACAACTCCAGCGCCAGCGAGTGCGCCTGCTCGGCGTTACTGCCCGGGCACAAGACCATGAACTCCTCTCCGCCCAGACGACAGAACACATCGGTGCGGCGCAGACGCTGACTGATGCGCTGGCACAGGCTGCGCAACACATGATCGCCCACCGCATGACCAAACTGGTCGTTGATGCGTTTGAAGTGATCGATATCCAGCATGATGATCGCCAAGTCCTGATTGTCGCGCTGAGCGCGCTCAAGCTCGACCTTCAAACGCTCCTGGAAATAGCGCCGGTTATGGATACCGGTCAGCGAGTCGGTCACCGACAGCGCGCGCAACTCTTCTTCAACCCGTTTCAGATCGGAGATATCGGTCAGATAGCCGTGCCACAGCGTGCTGCCGTCCTCCTCCGGCTCAGGGGTCGCCTCGCCACGCACCCAGCGCTGGCCTGCCAGTGGCAATAACACTCGATACTCCTCACGCCAAGGTGTCAGGTGATCGGCTGAATGGCGGATTGAAGTGCGCACACGCAACAGGTCATCCGGGTGGATACGCTCAAATACCGCTGTAGCATCCTGGCGCAACAGCTCAAGCTCAATCTCGTAGATGTCACGCAAGCCTTCACTGGCATAGGTGAAACATGAGCTGCCATCCAGACGCAGGCGAAACTGATAAATGCCACCAGGTACTTCGGCACTGAGCTTGTCCAGCAAACGGTCACGGGCCGCCAGGGCTTCATGCACGCGCTTGCGCTCAGTGACATCGATACAGATCGCCAGGTGACCGACCCACAGGCCATGCTCATCGAGCACTGCCGTCACCAGCATGTTGGCCAGCAGATGGCTGCCGTCTTTACGCTGCAACGTCCACTCACCCGCCTCTTTGCCCCCCTCCTGCACGGTTTGCGCGAACATTGCCTGGGCCGGAGTGATTTCGCGGCCATAGCGCTGGCTCAAGTCCCGGGCCCGCTGGTGCAGCTCCTGGGGCGAAATCAGTGCCTCAAGGGTCAGGCTGCCGACCGCTTCGGCACTGCTGTAGCCCAGCATGCGTTCGGCGCCAGCATTGAACGTGCTGATCACGCCACGCAGATTGGTAGCGACGATCGCGACCTGAGTCGCCGCATCCAGCACACTGCGCAACTGATTATGGGTATCACGCAGGGATTGCTCACTGATGCGCAACTCGCCAGTGCGCTGCTCGACCAAGGTCAGGGCGCGCTGACGCTGGCTGAACAGACTGAACAGCAAGGCACTGAGCAATACACTGAGCAAACCACCCAGAAACACCACCGCGGGGACCGCCGAAGAGCGGTTGGCCTGCATGAACGCCAGACTTGGACGGATATCGAGCTGATAGTCATGGTCGGCCAGGTGCAACAGATGACTGGCGGCCAGCGTTGAGGAGGCACCCCGGTTATCCGACTGGAACAGTACCTCATGCTGGCTGTCCGGCCCGGACAGGTCGCGAATACGCACCACCAGGTTGTCCTGGGCCGCGTTGGGCAGCCCCTCGGCCATCAACTGCCGCATACTGATCACCGCCATGACATACCCCCGCGGCTGCGGGTCAGGATCATGTGGCGCGAACACTGGCGCCGCCATCAGAATACCGCGGGCATACGCAGGCTCCACATCGGTGAGGTTAAGCGGCGCAGAGACAGCCATGCTGCCAGGCTTCGCGGCGCGTTGCAGGGTGTCCTGACGCAGGGCCTGGGAAAGCAGGTCGAGCCCCAGCGGCTGGCGCAGCAGTTTCAATGCCTGGGTAAACAGCACCGGGTAGTAGATCGGACGCGCGGGTGATACGCGCAAACTGCCGTCATCCGTCAGTTGCTGGATTTCGTAGGGACGGCCAAGTACCTGAGTCGCACGCTGCTCAAAGGCCTGGCGTGCGGGCCCCGGCACCCGCGGCGCCCAGGAATAGGCCTGGGTACGGTGCAGCAAGGGCCGCGCGTAACCATTGAATTCTTCGAGCGTGATTTCGGTGGCAAAGACGAAGAACCGACGCAGCCCATCCAGGCGCTGCACCTGATCCTCGAAGCGTTCTTCGATACGACTGTAACGCTCACTGGCCAGCAGCTCGAAGCGTTGACGCAACTGTTGCTGGTACAACTCGTAGGTTGCCAACGCCAGAAACGCAGTCAACAGTCCGCCGGCCACCAGTGCCACAAGGGCAACCAACCAGGCGGACACTTCTTCGCTGACGAAGCCGAGCATCTTTGGACGAACGCCATGCATCGACATAGTTGATCGCACTCATAACGCCAGCATGCAGCGTTTCCCAGGTCCTCCTTCAGTTATAGCCATTAGCCACTAATGAAGCAATCCGAGGCCTGGGAGAAGATCGTCTTCAGCGTGCCTGAATGCGCCATGCCCGATGAATCTTGGTGTTACGGGCGAAGTCCGGATCCAGGGTCTGTGCGCTGATTTCCTCTACCGCATAACGTTCGGCCAGACGTTCGTCGAGCTGGAACTTGCGGAAGTTGTTGGAGAAATACAGCACGCCGCCCGGTGCCAGACGCGCTACTGCCAGGTCGAGCAATTCGACATGGTCACGCTGAACATCGAATACACCTTCCATACGCTTGGAGTTGGAGAAGGTCGGCGGATCGATGAAGATCAAGTCGAACTCGTCACGGCACGCTTGCAGCCAGGCCATGACATCACCCTGCTCCAGACGGTTCTTGTCGGAGAAGCCATTGAGCGACAGGTTGCGCCGCGCCCAGTCCAGGTACGTCCGGGACAGGTCGACGCTGGTGGTGCTGCGTGCACCGCCCTTGGCCGCATGCACGCTGGCGGTCGCGGTGTAGCAGAACAGGTTGAGGAAACGCTTGCCGGCGGCCTCACGCTGGATACGCATGCGCATCGGCCGGTGATCGAGGAACAGCCCGGTATCCAGGTAGTCGGTCAGGTTGACCAGCAACTTGACGCCTCCTTCACTGACTTCCAGGAACTGGCCCTGGGTGCTCTGGCGCTCGTACTGGCGGGTACCGCTCTGACGCTCGCGACGCTTGACCACCACCCGGCTCTGGTCGATGCCCAGTGCCTGGGGAATTGCGGCCAGGGCATCGAACAGACGGGCCTGGGCTTTCTCCGGGTCGATCGAACGCGGTGCGGCGTATTCCTGGACGTGTACCCAGTCCTGGTACAGGTCGATGGCCAGGGCGTACTCAGGCATGTCAGCGTCATACAGACGATAGCAACTGACCTGCTCGCGCTTGGCCCACTTGCCCAGCTGCTTGAGGTTTTTCTGCAGACGATTGGCGAACATCTGCCCGCCTTCGCTCAAGCGTGCCGGCTCGCTGGCAACGGCTGCCGGCGAACGCTGGTCTTCGTTACCCTGAGCGTCACGCTCGGGCTGGCGACGTTCGCCGGTGACGAACTGGTCGGGCTGCACCTTGATCAGCAACAGCTTGCACGGCAGCGCGCCGTTCCAGAATGCATACTGTTTGTGGCTGCGAATACCCATGCGCTTGCCCAGGTCGGGAGCGCCAGTAAACACCGCCGCTTCCCAGTTCAGGCACGATTGACGCAGACGCTCGCCGAGGTTCTGGTAGAGGTACAGCAGGCTGGCTTCATCACCCAGACGCTCGCCATAGGGTGGGTTACAGATCACCAGGCCCTTCTGGTTCTGGTCTGGACGCGGCTCGAAACTGCCTACCTCGCCCTGGTAGATTTTCACCCAGTCGCTAAGACCGGCACGCTCGACGTTGTTGCGGCCCGGCTGGATCAGCCGCGGATCGGCTTCGTAGCCACGAATCCACAACGGCGGACGGGCAAGACCGGCCTGCGCCCGCGCCTGCGCTTCGTCGTGCAGCTTGCGCCACAACGCCGGCACATGGCCAAGCCAGGCGCTGAAGCCCCAGCGCTCACGCTTGAGGTTGGGGGCGATGTCGGCGGCGATCATCGCCGCTTCCACCAGGAAGGTACCCACACCGCACATCGGGTCAGCCAGCGCACCGCCTTCGGCGGCAATACGCGGCCAGCCGGCACGGATCAGTACGGCGGCGGCAAGGTTTTCCTTGAGCGGCGCAGCGCCCTGCTGCAGACGGTAACCGCGCTGGTGCAGACTGTGGCCCGACAGGTCCAGGGACAAGATCGCTTCCCCGCGGTCCAGTCGCAGGTGCACGCGCAAGTCAGGGTTGAGCTTGTCAACTGAAGGACGCTCGCCATCGCGGGTACGCAGCTTGTCAACAATGGCATCCTTGACCTTCAGGGCGCCGAAATGGGTGTTGTCGATACCCGAGCCATGGCCGCTGAACTCCACGGCCAGCGAACCGCTGGCTTCCAGATGGTCCTGCCACTCGACTTCGTGCACACCATCGTACAGGTCGTCGGCGTTCTTCATGTTGAAGCGCTTGAGCACCAGCAGCACGCGGTTGCCCAGGCGTGACCAGAGGCACAAGCGGTAGGCGGTTTCCATGTCGGCCGAGCCGCGGATGGCCGAGGTGTGTTCACGCACCTCTTCAAGGCCCAGGCCGCGGGCCTCTTCGGCGAGCAGGCCTTCAAGACCTTTGGGGCAGGTTAGGTAGAGTTCGAAACGGTCCGACATGAGGTATCCAGTGCTTTGAGCAATAAGTGGAGGGCAAGCGCATCGCCTTCCGATGTTTAATCGAACGCCTTTCCAGCGAGCGTTCGAATGGCACTGCGGTGAGTGCCGGGCCACCCGGGCAACCTGACCTTTTGCCTGGGGCAGAAAAGTCTTTGATCGCCGGGCAGAATGAAAAATTCACGACTGACAGGGGGAAAAATGACCCTTCGTCGTATTGACTGCCTTGTTACAAATTATCACCCGGCGCTCGCCAAGTGACTTCAATTCTTATCAAACCCTGATCATAGCGGGCTTTGCGTCGGATCCAGGCCTGACGCATTTATTTACTTATCCTTTGACCCTAGGAAAGGTTACGTCCTTATGACAAAACGATCATTCACACTGTGTCGTGCATTGGTTAGAACTCATCTCAGGTTGTCACCGCAACGGGGCAACACTTTCGCTCGCGACGCCGGCAGCGAGCGCAAACCGGCAGAACGATTCTGCCCGGCCTCCTAGAGGCCGACGGGACATTACAGTCAACAAGTGAGGGCAACACCCTATGAGAAGACTTAAGCGTGATCCGTTGGAACGAGCATTTTCACGTGGCTACCAATATGGGGTCACCGGCAAATCCCGCGAGCTTTGCCCTTTTACTCTACCGTCTGTACGCCAGGCATGGATCAATGGCTGGCGTGAAGGACGCGGCGACAACTGGGACGGTATGACCGGCACTGCGGGTATTCACAGACTCAACGAACTTCACGCCGTTGGCTGAACGAGGATCTGAATTCATTCACCATGCGCGCCCCATCCGGGCGGCGGGCTAAGGCCCAGGGGCCCCTTCAAGGGGCCCTTTTTTATGCCTGCGTTTCAGCGCGGCATGGCTGCGATGGCGTCCACCGCTTCGCGAATCAGCGCAGGGCCTTTGTAGATGAACCCCGAATAGATCTGCACCAGGCTGGCACCGGCGGCGATCTTCTGTGCCGCATGCTTGCCCTCGGTGATGCCCCCGGCGGCGATGATTGGCAACTTGCCACCCAGCTCACCCGCCAGCACCTTGACGATATGCGTGCTCTTTTCCAGTACCGGCGCGCCCGACAGGCCACCGGCCTCGTCGCCATGAGGCAAGCCTTCGACACCTTCACGGCCCAGCGTGGTGTTGGTGGCAATCACCGCATCCATGCCTGACTCGACCAGCGCCGCCGCCACCAGCGCGGTTTCTTCATCGCTCATGTCCGGAGCGATCTTGATCGCCAACGGTACGTGCTTGCCGTACTGCGCAGCCAGTTGCCCACGGCGTTCGGCCAGGGCATCGAGCAACTGCTTGAGCGAGTCGCCGAACTGCAGGCTGCGCAGGCCCGGGGTGTTGGGCGAGCTGACGTTGACGGTGATGTAACTGGCGTGGTCGTAGACCTTGTCCAGACAAATCAGGTAGTCGTCCACCGCGCGCTCGACCGGGGTATCAAAGTTCTTGCCGATATTGATGCCCAGCACGCCGCGATACTTCGCTGCCTGCACGCGGTTCAGCAAGTTATCGACACCCAGGTTGTTAAAGCCCATGCGGTTGATGATCGCCTCGGCCTGCGGCAAGCGGAACAGGCGCGGCTTGGGGTTGCCCGGCTGCGGACGCGGCGTGACCGTGCCGATCTCGACAAAACCGAAACCCAGCTGGGCAAAGCCATCGATGGCTGCGCCGTTCTTGTCCAGACCTGCCGCCAGACCCACCGGATTGGCGAACTCCAGGCCCATGACCGTCACCGGCAAGGAGGCCGGGGCCTTGGTCAGCAGCCCATTCAGGCCCAGGCGGCCACCGGCGCCGATCAGGTCCAGGGACAGGTCATGGGAGGTCTCCGGGGAGAGCTTGAACAGCAACTGGCGGGCCAGGGTATACATGGGCGGGCTTAGCTCGGCGTGAGTGAGGGGGCGATTATATAGGTGGCGTCGTCCGGGGGACAGCGCCGCCTTGGCATATGCGTTGCTTTGTTGACGCTTGATACCGGCCACGCAAGCGGCACGGCCTGCCCCTCGACACAGGCGCGATACTGTGAACAACGATACCCCCACGACTCCACTGGCCTGGGTCAACGGCAGCGATGCGCCGGAAAAGCACAGCCTGGACATCGGTTTCATGGCCCTGAGCGACTGCGCCTCGGTAGTGGTTGCCGCGACCCAGGGCTTTGCCCAGCCCTATGGCCTGAGCCTGAACCTCAAGCGCCAGAGTTCCTGGGCCGGCCTGCGCGACAAGCTGGTCAGCGGCGAGCTGGACGCTGCCCATAGCCTGTATGGGCTGATTTATGCCGTGCACCTGGGCATTGGCGGCACCGGGGCCACCGACATGGCGGTGCTGATGGGGCTCAACCAGAATGGCCAAGGCATCAATCTGTCGGCGGCACTGCAACGTCAGCGCGTGACCCGTCCCGAGGCGCTGGAGCACTTCGTGCACCAAAGCAGGACAAAACTCACCTTTGCCCAGACCTTTCCGACCGGCACTCACGCCATGTGGCTGTATTACTGGCTGGCCAGCCAAGGCATCCACCCACTGCATGACGTCAACAGCGTTGTAGTGCCACCGGCGCAGATGCTTGCTCATCTGCAAGCCGGGCGCATTGACGGTTTCTGTGTCGGCGAACCCTGGTCGGCCGACGCCGTCGAGCAGGGCCAGGGGATCACCTTGGCGACCAGCCAATCGATCTGGCCTGACCACCCTGAGAAAGTCCTTGGCTGTACCCGCGCCTTCGTCGAGCAGTACCCCAACACCGCCAGAGCGCTGGTCAAAGCGATTCTGGCCGCCAGCCGCTTCATCGAGCAAAGCCCGGAAAACCGTCGCAGCACTGCCCAACTGCTGAGCGGCCAGGCCTACCTGGACACGCCCTTGAACAGCATCGAACCGCGCTTGCTCGGTGACTACCACGACGGCCTTGGCAATCACTGGCACGACCCGCACGCCTTGCGCCTGCACGACAACGGCCGGGCCAACCTGCCCTACCTGTCCGACGGTATGTGGTTCATGACCCAGTTCCGCCGCTGGGGCCTGCTGCGCGAAGACCCCGACTACCTCGGCGTGGCGCGCCAGGTGCAGCAACTGGCGCTGTACCGCGACGCCGCCACGGCCATCGGTGTGCCTTGCAGTGAGCAGAACATGCGCCGCAGCCAGTTGATCGATGGCAGCTATTGGGATGGCAGCGACCCCGCCGGCTACGCCCGCAGCTTTGCCCTGCACGCGCTGGCGCAAACGCCTGCCGCCCTCGCCCGTCGCTGATCAGGGGAGCTCATGATGCTGCGAATCCTGTTGATCGACGACACCGAAAAGAAAGTCGGGCGCCTGAAAGCCGCACTGGTTGAAGCTGGCTTCGAAGTTATCGAAGCGTCAGGGCTGATCATCGACCTGCCGGCACGCGTCGAAACGGTGCGTCCGGATGTGGTGTTGATCGATACCGAATCACCGGGCCGGGATGTGATGGAGCAAGTGATCCTGGTCAGTCGCGACCAGCCACGGCCAATTGTCATGTTTACCGACGAGCACGATCCGAGCGTGATGCGCCAGGCGATCCAGGCCGGGGTCAGCGCTTACATCGTCGAAGGCATCCATGCGGCGCGGCTGCAGCCAATCCTCGACGTGGCCATGGCCCGCTTCGAAAGCGACCAGGCGCTCAAGGCCCAGTTGCAAGCCCGCGACCAGCAGCTGGCCGAGCGCAAGCGCATCGAGCTGGCCAAGGGGCTGCTGATGAAAATGAAGGACTGCAACGAAGAACAGGCTTACACCCTGATGCGTCGCCAGGCCATGAGCAAGCAGCAGAAGCTGATCCAGGTGGCCGAACAGATCATCGCCATGAGCGATCTGCTTGGCTGACAGCACCCTGGCCTGGCTTTTGCACTTCCTATTCACACAGGTAGCCAACGGCGGTTGCCCCTTCACGACAAAGACGTCGCATCCCCCTCGCAACAGCGGGCCGGGAGGCGGCGTCTTTTGCGTTTCTGCCCCTTGAGGGCGCGACCTGCAGTGCAACGTTCAACGAGGTGTTCGATGAATACGAGTTTCTGGAAGTCCGGGCATATTCCCACGCTGTTCGCCGCCTTTTTGTATTTCGACCTGAGCTTTATGGTCTGGTACCTGCTCGGCCCCCTGGCGGTGCAGATTGCCACCGACCTGCAACTGACCACCCAGCAACGCGGGCTGATGGTTGCCACGCCGATCCTGGCCGGCGCCATCCTGCGCTTCGTGATGGGCATCCTGGTAGACCGCCTGTCACCAAAAACCGCCGGTCTGATTGGCCAGGTGATCGTCATCATTGCGCTGTTCTGCGCCTGGAACCTGGGCATACACAGCTATGAACAGGCACTGCTGCTGGGCGTGTTCCTCGGCGTTGCCGGCGCTTCCTTTGCCGTCTCCCTGCCACTGGCCTCGCAGTGGTACCCGGCCCAGCACCAGGGCAAGGCTATGGGTATTGCCGGCGCGGGCAACTCCGGCACGGTATTCGCCGCACTGCTGGCGCCGGTCCTGGCCGCCAGTTTTGGCTGGAACAATGTCTTCGGCTTTGCCGTGGTGCCGCTGGTGCTGACCCTGGCGCTGTTCGCCCTGCTCGCGCGCAATGCCCCGCAACGCCCCAAGCCCAAGGCCATGGCCGATTACCTCAAAGCCCTGGGTGATCGCGACAGCTGGTGGTTCATGTTCTTCTACAGCGTCACCTTTGGCGGCTTCATCGGCCTGGCCAGCGCGCTGCCCGGCTACTTCAACGACCAGTACGGCCTGAGCCCGGTCACTGCCGGCTACTACACGGCCGCCTGCGTGTTCGCCGGCAGCCTGATGCGCCCTCTGGGTGGTGCCCTGGCCGATCGCTTTGGCGGGATCCGTACCCTGCTGGCGATGTACACCGTGGCAGCCATCTGTATTGCTGCGGTTGGTTTCAATCTGCCGAGCTCGGTGGCAGCACTGGCGTTGTTCGTCAGTGCCATGCTCGGTCTTGGTGCTGGCAATGGTGCAGTGTTCCAACTGGTACCGCAGCGTTTTCGCCAGGAAATCGGCGTAATGACCGGCCTGATCGGCATGGCCGGCGGTATCGGTGGCTTCCTCCTGGCCGCCGGCCTTGGCGCGATCAAACAGCACAGCGGCGACTATCAACTGGGGCTTTGGCTGTTCGCCAGCCTCGGCGTGCTGGCCTGGTTCGGCCTGTACGGCGTGAAACAACGCTGGCGCACCACCTGGGGTTCGGCCGCCGTCACCGCGGCGCGGGTCTGAGGCTGCGCCATGAGCCTGCAACTGAGCTTTGCGCAAGCCAGCGCCACCGGGCCTCGAGAAGAGAACCAGGATGCCTTGCGCCTGGTTACACCCAATCCGGAACTGGCTGCCAGCAAGGGCTATCTGTTCGCCCTCGCCGACGGCGTCAGCCAGTGCGCCGACGGCGGCCTGGCCGCGCGGGCGAGCCTGCAGGCGCTAGCTCTGGACTATTACGCCACACCGCCTACCTGGGGCGTGGCCCAGGCGCTCGACCGCCTGTTGCTGGCGCAAAATCGCTGGCTGCGCGCCAATGGCGGCGGCCAGCCGCTACTGACCACCCTCAGCGCCCTGGTGCTGCGCGGTCGGCGCTTCACCCTGGCGCATGTCGGCGACTGCCGCATCTATCGCTGGGCCGCCGGTCAGTTGCAGCGCATCAGCGAGGATCACGTCTGGGACCAGCCAGGCATGCAGCATGTGCTAAAGCGCGCCCTGGGCCTGGATCAGCACCTGCAGGTCGACTACCTCGAAGGCGACCTGCACGCTGGTGAGTGCTTCGTCCTGCTCAGCGATGGCGTCTGGGCCAGCCTCAGCGAATCGCAGATCCGCGCGGTGCTGCGCGAACAGATTGACTTGCAGGACGCGGCGCACACGCTGGTCAGCTCGGCCCATCACAGCGGCAGCCAGGACAACGCCAGCGCATTGCTGGTGCGGATTGATCAGTTGGGCACGAGCAACCTCGGCGATTCCCTGGCGCAACTGCAGCAATGGCCGCTACCAGGCCCCCTGCGTAGCGGCCAATCGATCGATGGCTGGACGGTCGAGCAGGCCCTCAGCCAGAGCCGGCAGTCCTTGTTGTACCGGGTTCACGACAGCCAGCAACACGCCTGGCTGCTGAAAACCCTGCCCGAGCAGCGCAAGGATGAACCTGGCGCCCTGCAAAGCCTGCTGCTCGAAGAGTGGTTCCTGCGCCGGGTTGCCGGGCGTTACTTCCCCGAAGTACACCCGGCCAGCCAGCGTCAGCACCTGTATTACCTGATGCGTGAATACCCGGGCCAGACCCTGGAGCAATTGTTCGCCCGTACCGGCCCCTTGCCACTGGCGGATTGGCAGGCGCTTGCCCAGCAACTGCTGCAGGCCGTGGGCATGCTGCACCGGCGCAACATCCTCCATCGCGATATCAAACCGCAGAACCTGCACCTGGGTGACGATGGCCAGCTGCGCCTGCTGGATTTTGGCCTGGCCTTCTGCCCGGGACTCTCTGAAGACCGTGCCCACGAACTCCCCGGCACCCCGTCGTTCATTGCCCCGGAAGCGTTCGGCGGCGAGCCGCCCAGCGCCCGGCAAGATTTGTACAGCGTCGGCGTAACGCTGTTCTACCTGCTGACCGGTCACTATCCCTATGGCGAAATCGAAGCGTTCCAGCGCCCACGTTTTGTCCAGCCCACCAGTGCCGCGCGCTACCGCCCAGACCTGCCGGAATGGCTGGAGCACAACCTGAACCAGGCGTTGCTCGCCGACCCGCAGCAACGATTTGAAACTGCCGAGCAATGGCTGTTGCTGCTCGAACAAGGCGAACGCCAGCACCTGAGCATACGCCCGCGGCCACTGCTCGAACGCGAGCCACTGAAGGTCTGGCGCGGCCTGGCGCTGCTGTCGTTGTTACTCAACCTGATCCTGCTGATCAGCCTGCTAAAAGGCTGACGGCATCCTTTGCCGATGAGGAATACCCGATGAATGCGAAAGTCTGGCTGATTGGTGCAGGTCCCGGCGACCCGGAACTGCTGACCCTCAAGGCTGTGCGTGCCCTGGCTGAAGCCGAGGTGGTACTGATCGACGATCTGGTCAACCCGCTGATCCTCACCCACTGCCCTCAGGCGCGCGTGGTTGCCGTTGGCAAACGCGGCGGATGCCGTTCCACACCCCAGGCCTTCATCCAGCGCCTGATGCTGCGCTATGCCCGCCAGGGCCGTTGTGTGGCCCGGCTCAAGGGCGGCGACCCGTGCATTTTCGGGCGTGGCGGTGAAGAGGCGGCCTGGCTACAGGCCCAAGGTATCGAAACTGAACTGGTCAATGGCATTACCGCCGGCCTTGCCGGGGCAACCCAATGCGGCATTTCCCTGACCTTGCGCGGCGTAAGCCGGGGCGTGACCCTGGTCACCGCACACACCCAGGATGACAGCCCGTTGAACTGGCAGGCGCTCGCCCAGGGTGGCACCACCCTTGTGGTGTACATGGGCGTGAGCAAACTCGACGAGGTCCGGCAAGGCCTGTTGGCAGGCGGCCTGGCAGCGGACACGCCGGTGGCGATGATCGAGAACGCATCCCTGCCCCAGCAGCGCGAACAACGCAGCACCTTGGTTCAGCTTTGCGAGGACGCTGCGCGCTTCAAACTGAGCAGCCCGGCAATACTGGTGATCGGCGAAGTGGCGGCCCGAGCAGCGTCAGGCAGCACCCTGCTGCAGATACCGGCCTGAATCGCAGGCAAAGAAAAGCCCGGCCTAGGCCGGGCTTTTCCGTGAAGCACTTACCAATTACTTGGCTTGGGCTTCTACTTGTGCTTCTACGCGACGGTTAACAGCGCGACCAGCGTCGGTGGCGTTGTCAGCAACCGGACGGGTTTCACCGTAGCCTACCGACTCAACACGGCTCGATTCTACGCCGTACTGGTTGGTCAGAACCTGCTTAACGGCGTTTGCACGACGCTCGGACAGCTTCTGGTTGTAAGCGTCAGGACCGACGGAGTCAGTGTGACCTTCAACAGTGGTGGTGGTCTGTGGGTACTGCTTCATGAAGTCAGCCAGGTTTTTGATATCACCGTAGCTGTTTGGCTTGACGACCGACTTGTCGAAGTCGAACTTGACGTCCAGCTCAACACGTACGACTTCGGCAACAGCCGGGCAGCCGTCAGCGTCAACGGTAACGTTGGCTGGGGTGTCAGGGCACTTGTCAACGTTGTCGCAAACGCCGTCGTTGTCGCTGTCGGAGCAGACTTCAGCAACTGGAGCAGGAGCAGCAGCAACTTTGCCACCGCTACCACCGAAGTTCAGACCCAGACCGACGGTTGGGCCCCACTCGGTGTTGCCGTTGTCGATGTTGTACATGGCTTCAACGCCAGCACGGGCGAAGAACATGTCGGTGATGTACCACTTGGCACCGGCGCCCAGGTTGGCGAAGGTGGAGTGGTCACGACCGTTGTTGGTGGCCTGGCCCAGGCTCTCGTGCGCGAAACCAGCGGAAACGTAAGGACGCACTGCGTCACCTACGGTACCCAGGTGGTAGGTAGCGTCGAGCTTGGCTTTAGAACCTTTGATGTCTTTGTTGAAGACTTCGCCACGAGCGTTGTGAGTCTCGTTGTAGCCCAGGTCCAGCGACAGGTCGTCGGTCAGGAAGTAACCGAGGCGAACACCAGGGTTGGTGCCGTCGTTCTTGAAATTGCGCTCGCTATCGTAGTACTGCTTGGTAACGTTACCTTCGATCTCAACCGCGCCTTGGCCCTGTGCCAGAGCGCCGAGCGAAGTTACGGCTACAAGAGAACCAATGGCCAAGCCCAAGGTGTTTTTCAATTTCATCCGTTAAATCCCCATCTGGTGATAGTTAAGCAGTCCCACCAACATCCGGGGGACAACTCGACGGCAAGTCTAGCAGAACTTGCCGGTACGTTAGAGATATTTGCGTGCCTCTAAGTTTCAGCAAGACCCGCAAATTTCTCACGTAGCTTGTCTAGCGCACGTTTGTACCGCATTTTCGTTGCGCTCAGGCCCATATGCATGATATCGGCGATTTCCTGAAATTCCAGCTCTGCGACAAATCGTAGCACCAGAATTTCCCTGTCAATCGGATTAACATGCACTAGCCATTTATCCAGCCCACCTTTCTCTTCCGGTTTCGGCGCCTTCTCTTCCGAGGCCTCCTCAAGTGGATCAAGACTCAAGGCATCCATCAGTCGACGCTTGCGCCGCTCCTTGCGGTACTGGGTGATGCATTCGTTATAGGTGATGCTGTAGAGCCAGGTCTTGAACTTCGATTTGCCCTCGAAGTTCTTCAAACCATAGAGCACCTTGAGCATCACCTCCTGACAGACATCATCAGCATCCCGATCGTTCCCTAGATAACGTGCACACACGTTAAAAAGAGTCCGCTGGTAGCGTCGCATGAGCTCCTCATACGCGCGAGTAACATGAAACAGCTCCTCATGCGAACGCGCCACTAACTCCTCATCAGTGAGCTCGCGGGGGTCGTAACGCATGGGCAGCGAGTGAACTTTATTCAAAACGAATCTGGCCGACAGTCAGGTCAATGTCGCCGCTTACCCCTGCCTGGGGCAATTTTGCGGCGGCATACATTAGCAGGATTTACCCGGTTAGCGGCTATTGACTCGCTGCTCGAGAAGAATCCGGTTGGACAACGAAACCAGCTCGCCGTCATCGGTCAGCAGGGTCGTCTTGACCGTGCCGATCTCCTCGATCTGCCCTTCGACCTCTCCAATCTGCACCTGTTGGCCCACTTGATAGAGCTCCCGGACATAGATTCCAGCCAGAATCTGCCCGGCAATTTCACGGCTGCCCAGGCCCATCGCCAGGGCAACGGCCAGACCAACGGTAATCAAACCGATGACGATTACATGGTTCAGCAGATCGGTTTTGACCTCAAGCTGGCTGATTGCCACCGAAATACTGATGATAATAACCAGACCCTGGGCGATACGACCGACACCGGCGGCGTACTCCAGGCCGATGCCTTCGGCGGCACCGCGCACCAGGCCGTTGACCAGTTGTGCCAGGAGCACGCCCGCCAGCAGCACCAGCGCCGCGCCAAACACCTTCGGCAGGTACAGCGCGAGCATGTCCAGGGTTGCCGAAACGCGTTCAAGGCCCAGGGACTCAGCCGCCGAGACCAGGAAGATCAGCAACACGAACCAGTAGACGATCTTGCCGATCAGCGTCGAGATCGGTACCTGAATACCGACCCGATCCAGCATCTTGGTCAGGCCGGTGCCGCCCATCAGACGGTCCAGGCCGAGCTTGGCCAGCAGTTTGGAGAGCAAGGTGTCGAGCAGCTTGGCCACGACAAAACCGAGCAGCACCACAACCAGGGCGCCAAACAGATTGGGGATGAAGTTCGCCACTTTGGTCCACAGCGCGGTCATCGCGGTGAGCAAGCTCTGGGTCCAGAGATTAAGTTCCATATTCAATCGGCCTTATCAGCTTTACGAGCGGTAGCGTTACGGCGGACCGGCGCTACATGCGCCGAACCATTGTTCACGGCGATCATCAACGCCTGGCTCCAGCGGCCAAGCAGGCTGAACAGATCGCCCGCACCCACCTGACGGTTGGCGGTTTTCAGGACGCGCCCAAGACAGGCATCGTCGTCGCGCTCGCGCCCGGACGGTGATGCCTTGAGCAGGTCTCGCAGGGATTCTTCAAACGGATCGTGCATGGGCACCTCGCGCAATATCTGTCAAAGACGAGGTCGCCCCGGCACGGGTCACATGAACCAGGCAGACAGTTAATGACTGATTGTTCACGAAATGCACCGGATCACACCCAGCGCAGCCGGCGGAACAACCACCACTGCCCCAACGCCAGCGCCAGTACCAGCAGGCTGGCGAAGAGAAAACCATAAGGGCTTTCAGATCCCGGAATACCGCCGACGTTGATGCCCAGCAGCCCGGTGACAAAACTCATGGGCAAAAAAATACAGGTGATGATGCCAAAGCGGTACATGGTCCGGTTCATCCGCTCAGCACGCCGACGGTCTTCGCTTTCCAGCACCAGCGCCGCCCGCTCACGGGTCAGCTCCAGCTCTTCAAGATAGCGAATCAGGCTGTTGTTCAGCTCGTTCCAGTAATCGGCATCGTCTTCGGCGAACCAGCTCCACTTGTTGCGCGCCAATTGCGCGTACAGCTCGCGCTGCGGCGCGAGAAAGCGGCGCAGACCGGCGGCACGGCGGCGGATCTGCTGCAAGGAAGCCTGCTCCGGCGCGTACCTCTGGTCGGCTTCAAGCTTCTCTTCTTCCAGGTCGACCACTTCCGAGAGATCACTGAGCAGCGCCTGAACCTTCTCGGTCAACAGTTGCGCCATGCTCAGCAACAGTTCGGAGGCAGTCTTCGGGCCACGGCCTTCGGCCAGTTGCTGCAACAGCTCGTCACTGGCGCGCAATGGCCGCAAGCGCAGGGAAATCACCCGCTGTGCCTGGGCGAATATGCGTACCGAGACCATGTCTTCGGGCTCTGCGCCCGGATTGAGGTTGACCCCGCGCAGAAACAGCAGCATCTGTTCTTCTGGCAAGGCCAACAGCCGTGGGCGGGTATTTTCTTCGAGGAGCAGGTCGCAGGCGAACTCGCTCAGGCCGCTGTCGCGGCGCAGCCAGGTCCGGGTCTGGGGATGGCTGCGATCCCAATGCAGCCAGAGGCTCTGCTCTGGCTGCAGCTGCAGGTCGTCCAGTTCAGTTCGAGCAATCGAACGCGCACCGCCTTTACCATCGAGCACCAGGGCATGCACTAACCCCCACTGCGCGTTTTCTTCCTCGAACATTCCTGCTCCACTTCGCGGTTTCAGTGCTTATTCCGGCATTTTAAGCGGACTTGGCGAGACAATCACACCATTGTTGTCTGCGTAAATGTACTCACCCGGACGGAACGTCACCCCGGCAAAGTTCACCACCACGTTGAGATCACCGATGCCGCGCTTGTCGGTCTTCATCGGGTGGCTGGCCAGGGCCTGCACGCCAACGTCGGTCTGCGCCAGGACATCGACGTCACGCACGCAGCCATAGATCACCAGGCCTTCCCAGCCGTTTTTGGCAGCTTTCTCGGCGAGCATGTCACCGAGCAGGGCGCGACGCAGCGAACCGCCACCGTCGACCACCAGCACCTTGCCCTTGCCATCCAGGTCGACCTGCTCCTTGACCAGCGAGTTGTCCTCGAAGCATTTGATGGTGACGATCTCACCACCGAAGGAATCGCGGCCACCGAAGTTGCTGAACATCGGCTCCAGCACCTGCACCAGTTCCGGGTAGGCGTCGCACAGATCGGGGGTGAGATAATGCATGGGAAACTCCTGTCGGTTGCCAAGACAAAGGGATGTCACAGTTTCAAATCAGTTAACGAGGCCCAGCGATCACGCTTTAGGCTCAAGGCTACACGTCGGCGCCGATCCGGTCACCTGCTGCGCAGTATCATTGAGCAAAGCAGCCATGGGGTTGTGCAGCCAGCGCTCAACCAGCGGCCATACCTGCGTCTGTGCGGGCTTGCTGACCAGCATGTCGACGTGCCCGAAGTTGTCGAAGCCCTCTTCACGGCCCAGGCGAACGAATTGCTTGTGCTCACCGCCCAGTTGCTCAAACAGCTTGCGACAGGCCCACACCGGGTCCTGATGATCGCCAGCCGCACCTACCGCCAGCACCGGCACATCGACTTCAGCCAACCCGGCCCACCAGTCGCGATCCTTGTCGCCGAAACGGCCGAACAGACCGAACCAGCGCATGCTTTCCAGGGCCAGGCCAATCGGCTCGTCCTCCGGGCCGCGCTTGAGCCGCGAGCCGGAGATCTGCCCGAAGCGCTTGAGCAACAGCCGCCCGCCCCACTCCACTGGCGGCAGTTTCAACGGCCAGTAGGTGCGACTGACCTGGGTACCGAAAAACGCCGCACTGGCCACCTGCTCAGCTGTCAGGTACTGACCGCCGAGCGCAGCGGCCAGCGTGGTGCCGCCCAGGGAGTGGCCGACCCAGTGCGCGGCACGGCCACACTGCTCGCTGACAAAGGCAGCGATGACCGGCAAATCGTAACGGGCATAGTCGGCGACACGGTTGTGTCGGTAAGCATGGTTGCGCGGCGACAGACCGTGGCCGCGCATTTCCGGAATCCATACATCAAAACCGGCGCGCGCCAGGTACGCACCCAGGCCAACACCCCGGGGCGAATACCAGAAGCGCCGATTGGAAAAGCTGCCGTGCAGCAAAATCACCGGGGCGCCGCGCACCTCGGCCTGGTCAGCCAGACCGAGACGGGTGACCGCCAGCTCAACGGTGCGATCCGGGCTGTTACCGGCTTTGATCCGGTAGACGTCTTCGCTCAGATCACCGCGACGCTCGGCACTGAGCAAGGCCACGGGAAATAGAGAACTGCTGCTTTGCATAGGTTTCTTGCACGAAAAAGGGCGGGAACCATCACTGGAACACGCCCTGGAATACGGTCGGAACCTTCACCGGCCAGCGACGGCCAAGTGAAGGTTCCGGTTCAACGCCTCAGTTCGCAGCCTGGCCTTCAGCCAGGAAGAACCAGGTTTCGAGTACCGAATCCGGGTTCAGCGAGACGCTTTCGATGCCCTGCTCCATCAGCCACTTGGCCAGGTCCGGGTGGTCGGATGGGCCCTGGCCGCAGATGCCGATGTACTTGCCAGCCTTGTTACAAGCCTGGATGGCGTTGGCCAGCAGCTTCTTGACCGCAGGGTTACGCTCGTCGAACAGGTGAGCGATGATCCCCGAGTCGCGGTCCAGGCCCAGGGTCAGCTGGGTCAGGTCGTTGGAGCCGATGGAGAAGCCGTCGAAGTACTCGAGGAACTCTTCGGCAAGGATGGCGTTGGATGGCAGCTCGCACATCATGATCACGCGCAGACCGTTGTCGCCGCGAGCCAGGCCGTTTTCAGCAAGCAGGTCGACGACCTGGCTGGCTTCACCCAGGGTGCGCACGAACGGCACCATGATCTCGACGTTGGTCAGGCCCATTTCGTTGCGCACGCGCTTGAGTGCACGGCACTCCAGCTCGAAGCAGTCACGGAAGGTTTCGCTGATGTAACGCGAGGCGCCACGGAAGCCCAGCATCGGGTTCTCTTCTTCCGGCTCGTAGAGCTTGCCGCCGATCAGGTTGGCGTATTCGTTGGACTTGAAGTCCGACAGACGCACGATGACCTTCTTCGGCCAGAACGCCGCCGCCAGGGTGCTGATGCCCTCGACCAGTTTTTCGACGTAGAAGCCGACTGGATCGTTGTAACCGGCAATACGCTTGTCGACGCTTTCTTTCAGCTCGGCCGGCAGGCCGGCATAGTTCAGCAGCGCCTTGGGGTGCACGCCGATCATGCGGTTGATGATGAACTCCAGGCGCGCCAGGCCGACACCGGCGTTGGGCAACTGGGCAAAATCGAACGCACGGTCCGGGTTGCCGACGTTCATCATGATCTTGAACGGCAGATCAGGCATGGCATCGACCGAGTTCTGACGGACGTCGAAGCCCAGTTCGCCCTCGAAGATGAAACCGGTATCGCCTTCGGCGCAGGAAACGGTCACGCCCTGGCCATCTTTGAGCAGCTGGGTGGCGTTGCCGCAACCGACCACTGCCGGGATACCCAGTTCACGGGCGATGATCGCCGCGTGGCAGGTACGTCCGCCACGGTTGGTGACAATGGCGCTGGCGCGCTTCATTACCGGTTCCCAGTCCGGGTCGGTCATGTCCGATACCAGCACGTCGCCAGCCTGGACCTTGTCCATTTCCGAGACGTCTTTGATGATCCGTACCTTGCCGGCACCGATGCGCTGACCGATAGCACGGCCTTCAACCAGCACGGTGCCGGTTTCCTTGAGCAGGTAACGCTCCATGACGTTGGCCTGGGAACGGCTCTTCACGGTTTCCGGACGCGCCTGAACGATGTACAGCTTGCCGTCATCGCCGTCTTTGGCCCACTCGATGTCCATCGGGCACTTGTAGTGCTTCTCGATGATCATCGCCTGTTTGGCCAGCTCGCTGACTTCGGCGTCGCTCAGGCAGAAACGGCTGCGGTCGGCTTTGTCGACATCAACGGTCTTGACCGAACGACCGGCCTTGGCTTCTTCGCCGTAGACCATCTTGATCGCCTTGCTGCCCAGGTTGCGACGCAGGATGGCCGGGCGGCCGGCTTCCAGCGTGCCTTTGTGGACATAAAATTCATCCGGGTTGACCGCGCCTTGTACGACGGTTTCACCCAGGCCGTAGGCGCCGGTGATGAACACTACATCACGGAAACCCGATTCGGTGTCGAGGGTGAACATTACGCCGGCAGTGCCGGTTTCCGAACGCACCATGCGCTGCACGCCTGCCGACAGGGCCACCAGCTTGTGGTCGAAGCCCTGGTGAACGCGGTAGGAAATGGCGCGGTCGTTGAACAGCGAAGCAAACACTTCCTTGGCGGCGCGGATGACGTTTTCGACGCCACGGATGTTCAGGAAGGTTTCCTGCTGACCGGCGAACGACGCGTCTGGCAGGTCTTCGGCGGTGGCCGAGGAACGCACGGCGACGGCCATGTTCGGGTTGCCCTGGGACATTTCAGCGAAGGCGGTGCGAATTTCAGCGTTCAGACGCTCGGGGAACTCGGCTTCCATGATCCACTGACGGATCTGCGCACCGGTACGGGCCAGGGCATTGACGTCATCGACATCCAGCGCGTCGAGCGCGGCGTGGATCTGGGCGTTCAGCCCACTCTGCTCGAGAAAATCACGGTACGCCTGAGCCGTAGTGGCAAAGCCGCCGGGGACCGATACACCGGCGCCCGCGAGGTTACTGATCATCTCGCCGAGGGATGCGTTCTTGCCCCCCACATGCTCTACATCATGGACGCCGAGCTTATCGAGGGAAACTACGTACTCTACCAAGGTGATCTCTCCACTAACTGTGTTGGAAAAGCTCAGGTCGCCCGCCTGCCAGCTCTGGCTTGGCCGGGCGCTTGTGGCCTGGACCCGGAAAATAAGTGAGAATGCCGAACACGATGTTCGGTAAACCGAACCTATCATATCCAAGAATTCTCACCAGCTTAAGGCCCAAGGCGCAAATGAAACGATCTGCTTTCTTTATTTCCGACGGCACCGGTATCACTGCCGAGACGCTGGGACAGAGTCTTCTGGCGCAATTCGATACCATTCCGTTCAATAAATACACACGCCCGTACATCGATAGCGTGGAAAAAGCGCGGATCATGGTACAGCAAATCAATAGCGCTGCAGAAAAGGACGGTGTCCGTCCGATCATCTTTGACACCATCGTCAATCAGGATATCCGCGAGGTCCTGGCCACCTCCAATGGTTTCATGATCGACATTTTCTCGACTTTCCTGGCCCCGCTGGAGCAGGAACTGACAGCGCACTCGTCCTATTCGGTGGGAAAATCCCACTCCATCGGCGGCAACTCCAACTACATGGAGCGCATCGAGGCGGTCAACTTTGCCCTGGACAACGATGATGGCGCCCGTACTCACTACTACGACAAGGCCGACCTGATCCTGGTGGGCGTCTCGCGCTGCGGCAAAACCCCGACCTGTCTGTACATGGCCATGCAATTCGGCATCCGCGCGGCCAACTACCCGCTGACCGAAGACGACATGGAACGCCTGCAACTGCCGCAGGCCTTGAAAAACCACCAGCACAAGCTGTTCGGCCTGACCATCGACCCCGACCGGCTGACCGCCATTCGTCACGAGCGCAAGCCCAACAGCCGCTACGCCAGCTTCGCCCAGTGCGAGTTCGAAGTGCGCGAGGTGGAGAACCTGTTCCGCCGCGAGAACATTGCCCACATCAACTCCACGCATTTCTCGGTGGAAGAGATAGCGGCGAAGATTCTGGTCGAGAAAGGTGTGGAGCGACGCTTCAAGTAAGCCTTACTGGCCTCATCGCCGGCAAGGCCGACTCCCACAGGGTCTGCTGCGCAACAATCCATTGTGGGAGCCGGCCTTGCCGGCGATGAGGCCCGAACAGTCAAAAAAAAGCCCCGGCAACTGCCGGGGCTTTTTCATTTCAGCTCAGACTCAGGACGGCACCACCGCCGCCTGCCCGCTCATGGCCAGATCCACCAGCTCGCGGTTGGCTACCGCGTACATGGCGTAATCGGTACCGGTTGCGGCACGCAGCTCGTCCAGCATGGCGCGCCAGCGGTTGACCATCACACGGTGCTGATCCAGCCACAGCGTCACGCGGGCATCCATGTCTTGCGGCGCGTCGGCCATCTGCAGGACCGAGATGGTGATCGCGCGCTGCTGCAGGTCGATATCATCGCGGAACGACTCGCGGGCCAGGGCCTGCCAGTTGTTTTCCACCGACAGATTGCTGATTTCCTGCAGGTACCAGGTCAGATCCAGCGCGCTGCCCACCGCGAAGAAGGCCTTGGCCACTTCAGCCGGATCCTGGCCGGTGACGTCGGACGCTTCGATAATCGGCAACAGGGTGTACAGGTGCGTGGTACCGGCCACCATACGCGCCAGCAGCTCCGGCACCCCGGCTTCGACGAAGCCCTGGTAACGGGTCATCCAGCGCTCACGGGTCGGCCCTTCCAGCAGCTCATCAAGCTTCAGACCCAACGCGGCAATCTTCGGCCCGAAGTGCGCAACATCGCGCCCGGCATCCTGCTCGTTACGACGGCTACGCAGGAACCAGCGGGTTGCCCGACGGCCCAGACGCATCAGCTCGTCCATCAGGGTCAGCTGGATTTCTGCAGGTACCTGGTAGTCCAGCGCCTCGATCTGACGGAACCAGTGCGGCAGGTGAAAGATATCCCGCACGATCACGTAAGCACCGGCAACGTTCGCCGGGCTCATGCCGGTGGACTCTTTCAGACGCTGAACGAAGGTGATGCCCATATTGTTGACCAGATCGTTGGCGATCTGGGTGCTGACGATTTCGCGCTTCAGGCGATGGCGACGCATGGCCTCGGCGAACTTGCTCACCAGTGACGGTGGGAACGCGGTTTCCATGTCGCGGGTCAGGTAGTCGTCATCCGGCACCAGCGACTTGAGCAGCTGTTCCTTGAGGTCGATCTTGCTGTAGGAAATCAGCACCGACAGCTCGGCGCGGGTCAGACCCTGGCCGGCAGCCAGGCGCTCGGCCAGCTGCTCTTCGGTGGGCAGGAACTCGATAGCCCGGTCCAGCTTGCCACGGCTTTCCAGGTCGGCCATCAGCCGCTTGTACTCGGCGATGCGCTCCTTGGCCCGACGAGCGGCCAGGGACAGCGCCTGAGTCTGCTTGTAGTTGTTGCCCAGCACCAGACCGGCCACTTCGTCGGTCATGCTGCCCAGCAGCTGGTTACGCTGCTTCTCGGTCATGTCGCCAGCCTGCACTACTTCGTTGAGCAGGATCTTGATGTTGACCTCGTGGTCGGAGCAGTCCACGCCACCGGCGTTGTCGATGAAGTCGGTGTTGGTGGCACCGCCATTGAGGCCGAACTCGACCCGACCCAGTTGGGTCATGCCGAGGTTACCGCCCTCGCCCACCACTTTGCAGCGCAGCTCGTTGCCGTCGACACGCAGGGCGTCGTTGGCCTTGTCGCCAACATCGGCGTGGCTTTCTTCGCTGGACTTGACGTAGGTACCGATACCGCCGTTCCACAGCAGATCAACCGGCGCCTTGAGCAAGGCGTTGAGCAGCTCGGTCGGGGTCAGCTTGTCGGCTTCGATGGCGAAGCGCTCTTTCATCTGCGGGCTGATCGCAATGCTTTTCGCGCTGCGCGGGAAGATCCCGCCACCTTCGGACATGATGCTGGTGTCGTAGTCGCTCCAGGCCGAACGCGGCAGGTCGAACAGACGCTTGCGCTCGGCAAAGCTGCTGGCTGGCTCCGGATTCGGGTCGATGAAGATGTGCAGGTGGTTGAACGCGGCCACCAGTTGCAGCTTCTCGGACATCAGCAGGCCGTTGCCGAACACGTCGCCGGCCATGTCACCGACACCGACCACGGTGATCGGGTCTTCCTGGACGTTGATGCCGCGCTCACGGAAGTGACGTTGCACGCCAACCCAGGCGCCACGGGCAGTGATGCCCATTTTCTTGTGGTCGTAACCGGCCGAACCACCGGAAGCGAAGGCATCGCCGAGCCAGAAGCCGTAATCGATGGCAATGCCGTTGGCGATGTCGGAGAAGGTTGCGGTGCCCTTGTCGGCCGCCACCACCAGGTACGGGTCGTCATCGTCGTGACGCACGACGTTGGCCGGCGGCACCAGGGCGCCGTCCTTGAGGTTGTCGGTGATGTCCAGCAGCCCGGAAATGAAGATCCGGTAGCAGGCGATGCCTTCAGCCTGGATGTCGTCACGGCTACCGCCCAGCGGCAGGCGGCGCGGCAGGAAGCCGCCCTTGGCCCCGACCGGCACGATCACCGAGTTCTTCACCTGCTGGGCTTTTACCAGGCCCAGCACTTCGGTACGGAAGTCTTCCTCACGGTCCGACCAGCGCAGACCACCCCGGGCAACGTTACCGAAGCGCAGGTGCACGCCTTCGACGCGCGGCGAGTAAACGAAAATCTCGAACTTCGGCACCGGCTTGGGCAGCTCGGGGATCAGCTTGGGATTGAACTTGAAGCTGAAGTACGACTTGACCTGGCCGTGGGCGTCGGTCTGGTAGAAGTTGGTGCGCAGGGTGGCCTTGATCAGGTCCAGGTAGCGACGCAGGATGCGGTCTTCGTTGAGCACCTGGACGTCGTCCAGGGCCGCCAGGATGGCCTGTTCCAGACGTTGCTGCTTGTCGTCTAGGTCTTCGCTGGTGAGCTTGCGCGCCAGGTAGAAGCGGGTCTTGAACAACCGGGTCAACTCGCGGGCGATGTCGGTGTGGTTGTTCAGGGTGCTGGCGATGTAACCCAGGTCGAAGCCCAGGCGGATCTGCTTGAGGTAGCGAGCATAGGCACGCAGCAGCGCGACGTCGCGCCACGGCAGGCCGGCGGTCAGTACCAGGCGGTTGAAGGCGTCGTTTTCCGCATCGCCATTGACGATGTGGACAAAGGCGTCTTGCAGGGTGTCGTTAAGTTGCTGGATATCCAGGTCCAGGCCTTCGCTGTAGGTGAAGGCGAAGTCGTGAATCCAGAACTCGCGGCCACTGGCGTGACGCAGGTGATACGGGAACTCGCCGAGCACGCGCAGGCCGAGGTTTTCCAGAATCGGCAGCACGTCCGACAGTGCCAGCGGAGTATCGGCATGGTACAGCTTGCAGTGCAGCTGGCGCTCACCGAGCTGGGTCAGCGGCTGGTAGAAACTCATCACCAGCGGCTTGCGCTCGGACAGGGTCAGCAGGTGCTGCATGTCGACCACCGCCGAATGGGCGGCGAAGCGCTCGCGGTAGCCGGCCGGGAAGCCTTTCGGGAAGTCGGCCAGGACGTTGGTGCCCTGGGCTTCGCCGAAGCTTTCGACGGTCAGGCTGGCGTAGTCGTCCTGCCACGAACGGCAGGCCTGGATGACTTCGTTTTCCAGCTGTTGCGGGTCGATGTCGATGCGGTTTTTCGGGTCGACGCGCAGGATCAGCTGCACACGCGCCAGCACCGACTCGGAGAAGAAGGTCCAGAACTCGCAGTCGCTGGCTTTCAGGCGATCCATCAGCACCTGCTGGATCTTCTGCCGCACTTCGGTGGAGTAGATATCGCGCGGCACATAGGCCAGGCAGTAGCAGAAGCGGCCGTACGGATCCTTGCGCAGGAATACGCGGATCTTGTTGCGTTCCTGGATCTGCACGATCGACATGACGGTGCTGAACAGCTCGTCGACCGGGGTCTGGAACAGGTCGTCACGCGGCAGTACTTCCAGGACCTGGGCCAGCTCTTTACCCAGGTGGGCTTTGGGGTCGAAGTGCGAGCGGCGCTCGACTTCGGCGACCTTGCCACGGATATAGGGGATATTGCGCACGCTCTCGCCATACACCGAAGAGGTGTACAGGCCCATGAAGCGGCATTCCTTGATGACCTTGCCGTCGGCATCCAGCTGGCGGATCGAGACATAATCCGGGTAGGCCGGACGGTGCACACGGCTCGGGTAAGCGGCCTTGGCGAAAGACAGCAGCAGCGGCTCGTTGAGGTAGTTGACCGCGTAGTCTTCGATACGCAGGTCTTCGGCGGTGAGACCCGCGCGCAACAGGCGGGTCAGGCCGAGGAACGACTGCTCGTCATACGCCAGTTGACCGCCCTGGGCATCGGCGCGGACCACGAATTCTTCATAGCCGAGGAAGGTGAAGTGGTTACCCACCAGCCATTCCAGGAAGTCCTTGACCTCGGCCTTCTCGGCCTGGGCCGGGGCATAGGCGGTTTGCTCGACCAGCGTCAGCAGTTCCCGCAGCTTGGCTTTCATCGGCTCGAAATCGGCCACCGCAACGCGCACTTCAGCCAGCACCTGCTCCAGCTCGCGGCTCAGCACGTTGAGCTCGGCGGCGTTGGCGCAGCGGTCGATTTCCAGGTACATCAGCGACTCTTGTGAAACGCCCTCGCCCTGAGTGCCCTTGGGCAGGACTTCCAGCAGCTCGCCCTTGGCCCCGCGACGCACGCTCAGTACGGTGGTCTGCAGGGTATGGATGCTGTAGCCGCGGCGGTTGAGCTCGGTGCGTACCGAGTCGACCAGGAAAGGCAGGTCATGGTGCAGGACTTCGACCGCAGTGTGGGTCGACTGCCAGCCATGACGCTCGTAATCGGGGTTGTAGACGTGAACCTGGGGGTGGGCTGGGTCGAAGCGTTCGATGATGCGCCAGGCCGACAGGGTGCAACCGGCCAGGTCCGACAGGCGGCGCTGGGTGAGTTCGTCTAGAGAAATGATGCCGAAGAACTGTTCGGCGAACATCGCCACTTGTGGCAGTGCCTGTTCGCTGATGTGCTGCGCCAGGGCCGCTTGCAGTTGGTGCTGGAAGTCGGCTTTGCTGGCTGCGGTGAAAAACGCCATCTGTGGTACTCCGCTGGGCTTTGTTATGGAGTGAAGCGTCGCGCGCGTCCGCCATCTACGGATCAACGATAGCCAACCCGTAGCAGGAGGACGGAAAAACCATCGGAACAGGTGTAAATCGTGACTCACAAGTCACATGCACCCGTTCCACGGATGGGCATCTGCAAAAACGACTGCTCCAGGCAGAGCTGTGTCTTTACGGGTGACCATCGACAGCGCAGCTTAACGAGTGCCCGCCCGCCCCTGCTTGCGGTGCTGCGACATATTCGGTCATTGAGGTGCAGGTCCACGTTTATCCGGGGGCCGAAGACTGGCAGAATCGTGTTTCAACTTATTTATCGAGCCACTCATGCAACTGACCACCGCCCTGCTCTTCGCCACCCCTTGTGATGATGAAGAAGACAACATGGCCACCTTGTGCTGCCACAGCGACAAGGGCCGGATGTTCCTCATGACCCGCTATCCGGACGAAGACCGTGTGGACATCACCCTCGACGACCATTACGCCCCGGTCGAAGGCTTGAAGGTCACTCTGGGCAAAACCCGATTGCTGATCGAGGTTGCACCTCTGGATGCCGACGCCCTCGGTGGCGATGATCACCTGGAAATCACCCTGAGCAGCGACGGCACTGACCTGGCCGAGGTTGAAGAGACCTTGCAGAACATCCTCAAGGGCACTGGCACCTACATCAGCGAGCTGTAATGGCGATTGCGGTTTCTTGACAAGAAACCCTCTCGAAGGCATTGTCTGACAACCTGATTAATGAGCAATACCCCATGCTTGAGCTTCAGCGCCCCGATACGCTGGTTGAACGCGTCGTCGGTGCCATCCGTGCAGAGATCGATTCCGGGCGCCTGGCGGCCGAATCGCGCCTGCCCACCGAACAGCAACTGGCCGAACAGCTGCACGTCAGCCGCTCGGTAGTGCGCGAGGCGGTGGCCCAGCTCAAGGCCGATGGTGTGTTGATCGCCCGTCGCGGCCTGGGTTCGTACATTTCACAAACCCCGACCGGCACGGTGTTCCGCTTCCCGTCCGGCCAGGGTCGGCGCCCGGACCTGGTGCAGATGTTCGAAGTGCGCCTGTGGATCGAAACCCAGGCGGCCTCGGTTGCCGCCCAGCGCCGCGATGCTGCCGATCTTGCGCGGATGAACAAGGCCCTGCAGGAGATGCTCGACAAGCGCAGCGACTTTGCCGCAGCGGCAGCCGCTGACGTCGAGTTTCACCGTGCCATCGCCGACGCCAGCAAAAACGATTACTTCGTGGCCTTCCACGACTTTCTCCGTGGCCAACTGGCCGCCGCCCGCAAAACCGCCTGGGAAAACTCGGCCGCCCACTCGGTGGGTGGTTCGGCGGATGCCAACCGCGAGCACCAGGCGCTGTACCAGGCCATCGCCGACGGCGACCGTCATGCGGCGGCGGCCTGCGCCGAAGCCCACCTGCGCGCCTCGGCCAAACGCCTGAAACTGGAATTGCCAAGCATCGATTGAACCCTTGAACTGCCATGAATAGCGGGCGCTGGTGCATAGCGCCCTTTTGTTTGACCGACTTAGTCTGACAACCTGATAAGCAGACTCTCTGACAAGAACAAGCCAAGGTGACACCTGCATGATTTACGACTACTGCATCATCGGCGGCGGCATCGTCGGCCTCGCCACCGCCATGGCGCTCCTCGAACGCCAGCCAGGCGCTTCGCTGCTGATCCTGGAAAAGGAAGCGAGCCTGGCCAGACACCAGACCGGTCACAACAGTGGCGTTATCCATGCGGGGATCTACTACGCCCCGGGCAGCCTCAAGGCCGATCTGTGCAAGCGCGGTGCCGAGGCAACCAAGGCGTTCTGCACCGAGCACAAGATCAAGTTCGATGTCTGCGGCAAACTGCTGGTGGCCTCTACCCCGCTGGAAGTCCAGCGCATGCAGGCCCTGTACGAGCGTTCACAGCAAAATGGCCTGAAAGTCGAACGCCTCGACGCCACTGAACTGCAACGCCGCGAGCCGAACATCGTCGGCCTCGGCGGGCTGTTTCTCGATGCCACCGGCATCGTCGATTACAAGCAGGTGTGCCAGGCCATGGCCCGGGTGATCCAGGCCGCAGGCGGCGAAGTGCACTTGTCGACCACCGTGCGCGCGATCGTCGAGAGCGGCGACAGCGTCACCATCAGCAGTGATGACAAGGCCTGGCAAGCCCGTCAGCTGGTGGCCTGTGCCGGTCTGCAGTCGGACCGACTGGCAGCGCTGGCCGGAGTCAAGATCGACCACCAGATCATTCCTTTCCGCGGTGAATACTTCCGCCTGCCGGCCAGCAAGAACGACATCGTCAACCACCTGATCTACCCGATCCCCGACCCGGAGCTGCCGTTTCTCGGCGTGCACCTGACGCGGATGATCGACGGCAGCGTCACCGTCGGGCCCAACGCCGTGCTGGGCCTGGGCCGGGAGAACTACAAGAAGTTCTCGGTGAACTGGCGCGACGTTGCCGAATACGCACGCTTCCCCGGCTTCTGGAAAACCATCTGGGCCAACCTCGGCTCGGGCACCACCGAAATGAAGAACTCGCTGTTCAAGGGCGGCTACCTGGAGCAGTGCCGCAAGTACTGCCCATCGCTGAACATCGAAGACCTGCTGCCCTATGAAGCCGGGATCCGCGCCCAGGCGGTGATGCGCGACGGCACCCTGGTCCACGACTTCCTGTTCGCCGAGACGCCGCGCATGGTGCATGTCTGCAATGCCCCGTCGCCGGCCGCCACCTCGGCGATCCCGATCGGCCAGATGATCGCCGACAGGATCTTCAAGACCCGCTGAAACCCTGCTGAACACCATAACTACAAAGACAAAAGGAAACCTCAGATGTCGGTACACGAGACGGCTGCGGCCGCGACAGAAACCCCGGAACAAAATAAAAAGCGCCTGCGCAAGGTCGCGGCGGCCACCATCTTCGGCTCGATGCTGGAGTGGTATGACTTCTACCTGTACGCCACCATGGCGGCGATTGTCTTCTCCAAGGTATTTTTCGACCCGAGCAATCCGGCCGTGGCCTCGCTGCTGGCCTTTTCCACCTTTGCCATCGGCTTTATCGCCCGGCCTTTCGGCGGCATCCTCTTCGGTTACCTGGGTGACCGTTTCGGACGCAAGCAGGTGCTGGTCATCACCTTCTGCCTGATGGGTGTCTGCACCACCCTGATCGGCCTGATCCCCAGCTATGCCTCGATCGGCATCTGGGCGCCGATCATCCTCGTTCTGGTCCGGGTGATTCAGGGGCTGGGAGCTGGCGCCGAGCTCTCCGCCGCAGCGGTCACCTCCTACGAGCACGCCAGTGAAGGCAAGCGCGGCAGCCAGGGCGCCTGGCCGGCATTGGGACTTAACCTGGGCCTGTTGCTGTCGTCGCTGACCGTGTACCTGTTGACCATGAACGGCAACGAGTTCCTGCTCTCCGGTGGCTGGCGCATCCCGTTCATCTGCAGCATCGTGCTGGTCGCCGTCGGCCTGTGGGTGCGCAGAAGCATTCCGGAAACCCCGGACTTCAAAGAACTCGACAAAACCCAGCGCAAAGCGCAGGTGTCGCCACTCAAGCTGCTGTTCAAAAACGACCTCAAGGGTCTGGCCGTGGTGTTCTTCGTCGCCATCGGCTACAACGCCCTGAGCTACATCTTCAAGACCTTCTCGCTGGCCTACCTGACCCAGTACAAAGGCGTTGAAGCGCATGTCACTTCGCTGTCGGTGACCATCGCCAGCCTGGTGGCGATTATCGCCGTGCCGTTCTTCGGCTGGCTGTGCGACAAGTGGAGCAGCAAGACCGTGCTGATGCTCGGCGGGGTTTTCTCGGTGCTGTTCGCCTATCCGTTCCTGGCCCTGCTCAACACCGGCGAGCCGATGATGATCTACCTGGCGATCGCCATCGGTACCGGCATCCTCGCACCGATGATGTTCGCCCCTCAGGGCTCGTTCCTCAGCCGCCAGTTCCCGACCCAGACCCGTTCCTCGGGCTTTGGTACCGGCCGCGAGATCGGTACGGCCGTCGCCGGTGGCCTGGCACCATTGGGCGGCCTGGCCCTGGTGGCCAGCTCCGCGACCCACTCCACCGATGGCGTGGCGGTGATCCTGGCGGTGGCGGCGGTGCTGGTGGTGGTGTTTGCCCTGTGTGACCAAGGGCACAAGCATTCCAGCTTCAAGAACTGAAACATCGCCTGACTCACCCGCGTAGTCTTCGGGCTGCGCGGGCCCCGCCTAAGACGTAACCTGTAGCACTGCCGGGATTTCCTCTACAGTTGCTTCTGCATAACGCTGCAGCCACTGATGGCGCTCCGCGCCTTTGCCCGGCGCCATCCTGACCTAAACCTGTTCCCTGCCCGGTCGAGACCTGCTCCGATGGTGTCCATCTACCAACTCAAACCTGCCTTCCAGAACCTCCTGCGACCGCTGGTAAAGCGCCTGCATGCGCGCAGCGTCACCGCCAATCAGATCACCTTGCTGGCGGGTGCCTGCTCGGTGCTGCTTGGCTGCCTGATCGCCCTGTTTGCGCAACATGCCTGGCTATTCATGCTGATTCCGTTATGGATGATCCTGCGCATGGCCCTCAACGCCATTGACGGTATGCTGGCCAGAGAGTTCGGCCAGCAATCGCACCTGGGGGCCTACCTCAACGAACTGTGCGACATCGTTGCCGACAGTGCGCTGATCCTGCCTTTCGCACTGGTTCCTGGCGTCAGCGCGTTTGCTGTGGTGCTGGTTGCGCTATTGGCGGTGTTCAGCGAGTACACTGGCGTGCTCGGGCCAATGGTCGGTGCCTCACGCCGCTATGACGGGCCGATGGGCAAAAGCGACCGCGCCTTCGTGCTCGGCGCCTTGGCCATTGCGATCGCCCTGGGTTGGCTCAGCGCCGTCTGGATCAACGCAGTGTTCGCGGTGATTGCCGGGTTGTTGGTGTATACCCTGATCAACCGGGTGCGCCAGGGACTCAAAGAAGTAAGGGAAAACGCCCCATCAGCATAAGGAAGTTGCAATGCGCGAAGCTCAGGATCAGACCTTCATCACCCATGACGGCGTAGCGCTGTTCTATCGCCACTGGCCAGCCAGCAACGCCATGCCGGGCGAGCCGCGCAAGGCCGTACTGCTGTTTCATCGGGGTCACGAACACTCCGGGCGCATTGCCCACCTGGTGGATGAACTGGACCTGGCAGACACCGACTTCTTCGCCTGGGATGCCCGTGGCCACGGCCAGTCACCCGGTGCCCGCGGCGACAGCCCGAGCTTTGCCACCAGCGCCCGGGACGTGCAGACCTTCTGCGAGCACCTGGCCCAGGCCCATGGCATCGCCGAAGAAAACATCGCCGTGATTGCCCAAAGCGTAGGCGCGGTGATCGTTGCCACCTGGGTTCACGACTATGCCCCGCGCATCCGCGCACTGGTGCTCGCGTCTCCGGCGTTCAAAGTCAAACTTTACGTGCCCCTGGCCCGGCCGGGGCTGGCCTTGCTGCGTAAGCTGCGCGGCAACTTTTTCGTCGACAGCTACGTCAAGGCGCGCTTTCTCACTCACGACCCGCAGCGCATAGCGTCCTATGACCAGGACCCGCTGATCACCAAGAGCATTTCGGTCAATGTGCTCCTGGGCCTCTACGAAGCCGGCGAACGCGTGGTCGCCGATGCCCAGGCGATCGGGGTACCGACCCAGCTGCTGATCTCCGGCGCCGACTTCGTGGTGCATCGCAAACCCCAGGAACAGTTTTTCGAGCGCCTGGGCAGCGTGCACAAGGAAAAACACATTCTGCCGGGGTTCTTCCACGACACCCTGGGGGAAAAAGATCGCGCCCCGGTCATCGCCCGCATGCGTCGCTTTATCCTGCAGAATTTCGCCAGCCCCTTGAACCGCCCGTCACTGCTGGATGCCGACCGCCTCGGCGCCACCTGTGCCGAGGCCGAGTCGCTGGCCACCGCGCTACCACGCAACTCCCTGCGCGATCTGTATTGGCGCATGACGAGGGCCAGCCTCGGCCTGGGTAGCAAACTGTCGGCCGGGGTAAAGCTTGGCTTCGACACCGGCTTCGACTCGGGCAGCACCCTCGATTACGTGTACCGCAACCGCGCCACCGGGCTTTCGCCGATTGGCCGGTTGATCGATCGCAATTACCTCGACTCCATCGGCTGGCGAGGTATCCGTCAACGCAAGCTGCACGTCGAAGAGCTGTTGCGCCTGGCGATCACCGGGTTACGCGACCAGCAGCAGCCCGTGCGCATCGTCGACATCGCGGCAGGCCATGGGCGCTATATCCTTGAGGCCGTGCAAGGCATGAGCCCGTTGCCGGAGTCGATCCTGCTGCGTGACTACAGCGACATCAACGTGCGCGATGGCAGCGCGCTGATCGCTGAAAAAGGCCTTGGCGACATCGCCCGATTCGTCAAAGGCGATGCCTTCGACGGCCAGGACCTGGCTGCGCTGTCGCCAAAACCGAGCCTGGCGGTGGTCTCCGGGCTCTATGAACTGTTTGCCGACAATCAGATGGTCGGCCGCTCCCTGGCCGGGCTGGCCGACGCCATCGAACCTGGCGGTTATCTGGTCTATACCGGGCAACCCTGGCACCCGCAGCTGGAGCTGATCGCCCGCGCCCTGACCAGCCACCGCGCAGGCCAGGCCTGGGTGATGCGCCGCCGCAGCCAGGCCGAGATGGACCAGTTGGTGGAGGCGGCCGGCTTTCGTAAAGTGACCCAGCGCATCGACCAATGGGGGATTTTCAGCGTCTCGCTCGCCCAACGGGTGCAATGATGAGCCTGAGCGCCGCCGCCCCGCTGACCGCACGCGAGCCTGGCCTGCTGAAACCCGCCGTGCTCTGGCTGTTGCTACTGGCGCCGTTGTTTTTCAGCACGTACGGCTTTGCCACCTGGGTCACCGCCCAGCGCGATGATGTCGGCAGCCTGGTGTTTGCCTGGGAACAGCATATGCCGTTCTGGCCGTGGACCATCGTGCCCTACTGGTCCATCGATCTGCTGTACGGCTTTTCCCTGTTGCTGCCGCGCAGCCGCCAAGCCCTCAAGCGTCATGCCCTGCGCCTGCTCACTGCCCAGCTGATTGCCGTCAGTTGCTTCCTGCTCTGGCCTTTGCGCTTCACTTTCGAGCGTCCCGAGCTGGACGGTGTGTTCGGCTGGCTGTTTGCCGTACTTGCCGGTTTCGACAAGCCGTTCAACCAGGCCCCCTCATTGCACATCGCCCTGCTGGTGGTGCTGTGGGTGTGCTACGCGCAGCATTGCCGGGGCCTGTGGCGCTGGCTGGTGCATGGCTGGTTTGCCTTGATCGGCGTTTCAGTACTGACCACCTGGCAGCATCACTTCATCGATGTGCCTACCGGCGCCCTGGCCGGGTGGTTATGTGTGTGGCTGTGGCCACTGGACCGTCCAGGCATGCTGCAATCCATGCAACTGACACGGGACCACCAACGCTGGCGCCTGGCACTGCGCTACGCGCTCGGTGCCGGGCTGTTTGCCCTGGCGGCCTTCGCCCTGGGCGGCGGCGGATTGTGGCTGTTCTGGCCAGCAGCGGCACTGCTGCTGGTGGCGCTGAACTATGCGTTGTTCGGTGCCAGCGGCTTTCAAAAAGCGCCGGATGGCCATTTGAGCAGTGCTGCACACTGGTTGTTGGCGCCGTACCTGGCGGCCGCCTGGATCAATTCGCGGCTGTGGACCCGCAAGCACCCGCAGCCCGATCAGATCGTTGACGGCGTCTGGCTTGGACGCGTCCCCACAGGCGCAGAGCTGCGGTACAGCTCATTCAAGGCGGTACTCGATGTCTGCGCAGAATTACCCCTGGCCCCTGGCACACGGGCCTATTACAGCGTGCCGGTGCTCGACCTGAGCGTGCCGACCACCGCACAGTGCCTTGAACTGGCCCAGGCACTGGAGCGCCTGCATCAACAAGGCCCGGTACTGGTGTGCTGCGCCTTGGGCTACTCGCGCAGTGCAACGGCTATTGCCGCCTGGCTATTGCACAGTGGCCGCGCCACCAGCGTTGAGGCGGCCATCGCGATGCTTCAACAAGCACGCCCACGCATCGTCCTGCACGCCACTCACCGTCAGGCCCTGGCGCCACTGAGTAAAAACCTGAGAGGACTGAATGAGCACTGACATGCAACTTTACTGCGTGGCCAGCCTGCTACGCCGCGGACATAGCCTGGATCAGTTCTCCACCGGTCTGGCGTTGCTGGGCGTAGCGCTCGGCCTCGCCCCGTGGTGGCAGGGCATCTACAACCCCTGGGTGTTGACGATTGGCTGCGCGCTGTTGCTACTGGGCGCGGTGCAAAAGTATTGGGCATTCAGGGTAGCCTTCGATGCCGATCTGTTTCAACGCATGGCCGACAGCCCGTCCACACTGAGCGACCGCACCCAGGCACTGGATCAGGCCTTGGCCGGATTGGGCCTGCAAGCTGCCAAACGCGGCGATCGGCCGTGGCCGGAACGCAGTCGCAGTGCATTGACCCTGCTGCGCCGCCAGGCGATGGTGCTCGGCGCACAACTTCTTCTGACCCTCGGCGGGCTGCTGGCTAGTCCGTGGTGGACCATTTAAGGATAAGGAATCCACATGCTCGAACCTTTGGTCGCGCACCTCATCACCTCAGCCGCACGCTCAATCACCGGTGCCCGCAGCCTGTGGCTGGGCTGCGGGCCCGAGCCTGTACAGCGCATCTACTTTGCCAATCACAGCAGCCATGGCGACTTTGTGCTGTTATGGGCCTCGCTGCCGCCGGCATTGCGCAAAACCACTCGGCCGGTAGCAGGGGCTGATTACTGGCAAACCTCTGCACTGCGCCGCTATGTGATCAATGAGGTGTTCAACGGCGTACTGATCGACCGTGAGCGCCACGACCCACAAGCCAATCCCCTGCAACCCATGCTCGATGCCCTGGACGGTGGCGACTCACTGATCATCTTCCCCGAAGGCACGCGTAATCAGGAAGAAGGCCTGCTGCCGTTCAAAAGCGGACTCTTTCACCTGGCCACAGCCTACCCACAGGTGCAACTGGTGCCGGTGTGGATCGCCAATCTCAACCGGGTCATGCCCAAGGGCCGTGTACTGCCGTTGCCGTTGCTCTGCACCACCAGCTTCGGCGCACCACTGCAGCTCGAAGACGGTGAGAGCAAAACACAATTTCTACAACGTAGCCGTGCCGCGTTGCTGGACCTGGCCCCGGAGCATTGCTGAACATGGATAACCAGACCCTGACGTTATTTGCCGGCATCGGCGCGCTGCTGCTGTCGGCCTCGCTGATCGGCTTGATCCTCAAATGGCGAACCGCTGGCAGCGCCAATGCCGTGATCGACAACCTCAATGCGCGGATCAATGCCTGGTGGGTGATGGTGCTGGTCATCGGCATCGCCTTCTGGCTGGGCAACGGTGCAGTGATCCTGCTGTTCTACGCCGTATCGTTCTATGCCTTGCGTGAATTTCTCACCCTGACCCCGACCCGGCGCAGCGACTACCCGGCCCTGGTGGCAGCGTTCTACCTGGCGCTGCCGCTGCAATACCTGCTGATTTACGCCGACTGGTATGGATTGTTCTCGATCTTCATTCCGGTCTACGTGTTCTTGCTGCTGCCGATCCTCGCGTCCCTGGGCGGTGACAGCGCGCACTTTCTCGAGCGCGCCTCCAAAGTCCAGTGGGGCCTGATGATCGCGGTGTACTGCATATCGTTCGTGCCGGCCCTGCTGACCCTGGACATCGCCGGCTACGAGGGCCGCAACCTGCTGCTGATCGCTTACCTGGTGATCGTCGTGCAACTGTCCGATGTGTTGCAGTACGTCTGCGGCAAGTTGTTCGGCAAGCACAAGATCGCCCCCAACCTGTCACCGTCGAAAACCGTCGAAGGCTTTGTCGGCGGCCTGTTACTGGCGTCGCTGATCGGCGCTGCGCTGTGCTGGATCACCCCGTTCAACCTCTGGCAGTCGTTCCTGATCGCGCTGCTGATCAACCTGTTGGGCTTTGCCGGCGGCATTGTCATGTCAGCGATCAAACGCGACCGTGGGGTCAAGGACTGGGGGCACATGATCGAAGGCCACGGCGGCATGCTCGATCGCCTGGACTCGGTGTGCTTTGCCGCGCCGATCTTCTTTCATCTGGTGCGTTACTGGTGGACCTGAGCCTGTTCCTACCGCAGTCGGTGGGAGCGGGCTTGCCCCGCGAGGTGTTTTCGATTTGCACAAAATTACCTGCCGCCATTAGTAGCCTGAGGCCCGGATAGATTAAAGTAACAGCCCCCGCCCGGGCGCTTTCACGCCGCACGCCCAGGCTTTTGTCCAGGAACCTTCAACGATGGAACACCGTGAGGCGCTGATCGCGCTGCGCACCTTTCTTTCAACCCAGATCCTTGGTCAGGAAAAACTCGTCGAGCGCTTGCTCATCGTGCTCCTGGCCGATGGCCACATGCTGGTCGAAGGCGCCCCTGGCCTGGCCAAGACCAAGGCCATCAAGGAACTGGCCGAAGGCGTCGAAGCCGAGTTCCATCGTATCCAGTTCACCCCCGACCTGCTCCCGGCCGACATCACCGGTACCGAAATCTACCGTCCGGAAACCGGCAGCTTTGTGTTCCAGCAAGGGCCGATCTTCCACAACCTGGTACTGGCCGACGAAATCAACCGCGCCCCGGCCAAGGTCCAGTCGGCATTGCTCGAAGCCATGGCCGAGCGCCAGGTCAGCGTCGGGCGCAGCACCTACGAGCTGTCGCCATTGTTCCTGGTCATGGCCACGCAAAACCCGATCGAGCAGGAAGGCACCTACCCGCTGCCCGAAGCCCAGCTCGACCGTTTCCTCATGCATGTGAAAATCGGTTTCCCCGACGCTTCCGTGGAACGCCGGATCCTTCTGCAGGCCCGCGGCGAAGCCCTCAATGGCGAGGCCAAGCCCGAGCGCCGGGTCAGCCAGCAGGCGATCTTCGCCGCGCGCAAGGAAATCCTCGGCCTGTACATGGCCGATGCGGTGGAGGAGTACCTGGTACAACTGGTGATTGCCACCCGCACACCGGGCAAATTCGATCCGGAGCTGGCCGACTGGATCGCCTATGGCGCCAGCCCGCGCGGCTCGATCGCCCTCGACCGTTGCGCACGCGCCCATGCCTGGCTGGCCGGGCGCGACTTCGTCAGCCCCGAGGACATCCAGGCGGTACTGTTCGACGTGCTGCGCCACCGCATCATTCTTTCCTTCGAGGCCGAGGCCGCCGGGATCGATCAGGACCGGGTAATCCAGCGCGTCCTCGACGTCGTCGCCGTCGCCTGACGCCATGCCCGATCGCCTGCTGGCCGCGCCCGGAATCCGTATCAGCCTCGCCGAGCTGATCGAGATGCGTCATCGTGTGCGCGAAGTGCAATTGTTCTCCCGGCCCGGCCAGCGCAGCCCGCTGGTGGGGCTGCACCACTCGAAGCTGCGTGGCCGCGGAGTCGACTTCGACCAGGTACGGGTCTACCAGGCCGGCGACGATGTGCGCAACATCGACTGGCGCGTGACCGCACGCACCCAGGAGCCGCATACCAAACTCTTCCATGAGGAGCGCGAGCGGCCGATCTACATTCTCGTCGAACAAAGCCAGCGCCTGTTCTTCGGCTCGGGACTGATGTTCAAATCGGTGCTCGCCGCCCAGGCCGCGGCGCTGATCGGCTGGGCCGCCCTGGGCCACAACGACCGCATCGGCGGCCTGGTGTTCGGCGACAACGAGCACTACGAAATCAAACCGCGGCGCAGCAAGCAGAGCCTGCTGCAATTGCTCAACCGCCTGGCCCGGGTCAACCAGTCGCTGCATACCGAAGCCAAGCCCCAGGCCGACAGCCTCGGACTGGCCCTGCGCCGCGCCCGTGAAGTGCTGCGCCCGGGCAGCCTGGCGATCATCATCTGCGACGAGCGTGCCTTGAGCCCGGCGGTGGAACAGCAACTGAGCCTGCTGTCGCGCCACTGCGACCTGCTCCTGCTGCCGCTGTCCGACCCGCTCGACCACGCCCTGCCCGCCGCCGGCCTGCTGCGCTTTGCCCAGCACGGCGCGCAACTGGAGCTCGACACCCTCGACCCGACCCTGCGCCGCAGCTACCGTCAACAGAGCGAAGCGCGTATCGAGCGCTGGGAACTGCTGGCACAGAAGCTGCGGGTGGTGCTGATGCCGCTGAGCACACAAAGCGAAATGATCGAACAACTGCGCGAGTACCTCAATGCGCAACGACCGGGGAAAGCCCAGTGAACCCGCTGGAGCAACTGCAGCCACTGATCAGCCCGCCGCCGATCAGCTGGTGGCCACTGGCACCGGGCTGGTGGCTGTTGCTTGCCCTGCTACCGCTGCTGGGTTGGGGCGTGTGGCGCCTGCGCCACTGGCGTCCGGGCAAAAAGCCCATCGTGCGCGCCGAACTGCCCCTCGATCCGATCCGTATCGAAGCGCTGGCGGAACTCGCGCGCCTGCCCAAGCCCTATGACGGAGAACCGGCCGGCGCCTGGCTGCAGCAGATCAACGCACTGCTCAAACGCCTGTGCCGCAACCACTACCCCGGCAGCCACAGCCATACCCTCAATGGCCGGCAGTGGCTGGCCTTTCTCGACAACCGCTGCCCGGCCGCCGGCCTGACCCGCTGGATGGTCCTGGTCGAAGGCGCCTACAAGCCCGAATGCAAGCTCGACGACAAGGCCATCGCCGGGCTCAATCAAGCGGTCGAAACCTGGATCCGTAAACATGTTTGAACTGGCCTGGCCGTGGGTGTTCCTGCTGTTGCCGCTGCCCTGGCTGGCGCGCTTGCTGCTGCCTGGCGCCGACAGTGGCGAACCGGTACTCAAGGTCAGCTTTCTCAATGAACTCGAAGGCCTGGCCGGGCGTCGTGCGCGTCTGAACCTGCCAACCTGGCGCCAGCAGGCCCCCTTTGTCGTGGTCTGGCTGTTACTGCTGCTGGCCGCCGCCCGCCCGCAGTGGCTGGGCGAGCCGGTGCCGGTTTCCGCCAGCGGCCGCGACTTGCTGGTGGCGGTGGATGTCTCCGGCTCCATGGACTTTCCCGACATGCACTGGCAGGACGAAGAAGTCAGCCGTCTGACCTTGGTCAAGACTCTGCTCGGCGACTTCCTTGAAGCCCGCCAGGGTGACCGTGTCGGCCTGATCCTGTTCGGCAGCCAGGCCTACCTGCAAGCACCGCTGACCTTCGACCGGCGTACCGTACGCACCTTCCTCGACGAAGCGCAGATCGGCATTGCCGGCAAGAACACCGCCATCGGCGATGCCATTGGCCTGGCACTCAAGCGCCTGCGCCAGCGCCCGGCGCAGAGCCGGGTACTGGTGCTGGTCACTGACGGCGCCAACAACGGCGGACAGATCCACCCACTGACCGCCGCCCGCCTGGCCGTCCAGGAAAACGTACGGATCTACACCATCGGCATCGGCGCCGACCCGGAAGAAACCGGCACTGCCGGCTTGCTCGGGCTCAATCCGAGCCTGGACCTGGACGAAGCCTCGCTCAAGGAAATTGCCGGGCTGACCGGCGGCACCTATTTCCGCGCCCGTGACGGCGAAGAGCTACGGGATATCGATGATGCCCTGGACCGTCTGGAACCGGTGGCCCAGCAACCGACCCAGGCGCGTACGGCCGAAGCCTTGTACAGCTGGCCGCTGGCGCTGGCCTTGCTGCTCAGCGTATTGCTGGTGATCCAGGAACAATGGCCGGACAACCGCCTGCAACGTCTGCTGCGCCGGCCAAGCTTTCTGGTTCCACATGCGCAGTGGCGTGAGCGGCTCAAGCGCCTGCGCCTGAGGAGACGCCGATGATAGCTCTATGGCCTCAATGGCTGCGCCCGGCCTGGCTGATCGTTTTGCCCCTGCTCGCCTGGTTGCTGTGGAAGCTCTGGCACCGGCAGAAACGCGCCGGGCGCTGGCAAATGATCCTGCCGCCCAGCTTCCATGCCGTACTGCTGGGCGGTGGTAGTGGCCGCGACAGCAAACTGCCGTGGATTGCCCTGGGTCTGGCCTGGCTGCTCAGCGTACTGGCGCTGGTCGGTCCCAGCTGGCAACGCCTGGAAGAAACCCGCCAGCGTCCTGCCGATCCGCTGGTGATCCTGCTCGAGCTGACCCCGCAGATGCTCGCCGAGGATGTCGCACCGACCCGCCTGGAGCAGGCGCGGCGCAAGATTCTCGACCTACTCGAACACCGCCGCGACAGCCAGACCGCCATCATCGTCTATGCCGGTAGCGCCCACACCCTGGTGCCGCTGTCGGACGACCTGGCCACCAGCCGCAACCTGCTTGAAGCCCTCGACCCGTCGATCATGCCGCAGACCGGCCAGCGCGCCGACCTCGCCGTGCGCAAGGGCCTGGCCTTGCTCGCCCAGGCCGGTCTGGGCCAGGGTCGCTTGCTGCTGGTGGGCTCGTCCTTGAGCCCGCAGGAACGCGAAGCCATCAAGCAAGCCCTGGGGCGCCAGGGCCCGAGCCTGCTGATGCTGGGGATCGGTTCGGCGCAAGGCGCTCCGGTCAGGCAAGCCAATGGTGAATTCCTCAAGGACGACCAGGGCGGTATCCTCCTGCCACGTCTGGACAGCGCCAGCCTTAAAGCATTTATCAGCAGCACCGGCGGGCGTTACCGCAACGCCCGTATCGACGACCTCGATCTGCGCGGCCTGCGTCTGTTCGAGAACCCGAAAAGCCTGCGCGACGATGGTCAGACGCTGCAGCTGGACAGTTGGGCCGACCAGGGCTACTGGCTGCTGTTGCCGCTGCTGCTGCTGGCAGCCTGCGCCGGTCGCCGTGGCTGGCTGTTCTGCCTGCCGCTGCTGCTGGTGTTGCCGCAACCGAGCTACGCCTTCGAGTTCAATGACCTGTGGCTGCGTCCCGACCAGCAAGGCCAGCGATTGCTCGAACAACAGCGTCCGAATGAAGCCGCCGAGCACTTCCAGGATCGCCAATGGAAAGGCCTGGCCCTCTATGAGGCCGGCGACTACGACGCTGCCGCGCGCCTGTTCGCCCAGGGCAACAGCGCTGCAGATCACTACAATCGCGGCAACGCCCTGGCGCGTAGCGGGGAACTTGAAGCGGCGCTGGATGCCTATGACCAGGCGCTGGAGCTTCAGCCGGAATTACAACCCGCCTTGAGCAACAAGGCGCTGGTCGAACAATTGCTGCAACAACGTCAGGCCGAACAGCCCGAGCAACCGCCCGAGCAAAACCAGCAGAGCGACGCCAACGCCCAGACCGACAGCAACAGCAGCGCCCAGAACAGTCAGGACCCGGCCAGCGAAAAGCCGGCGCAACAGCCCAGCGACACCCACAAGGACGACAGCAACAACAGTGAGCAGGCACAGACCCTGGCCAACAACGGCGATGATGAAGAAACCACCCGGCCACCCCAGCGCCCGCTAGACAGCACCCTGGATGCCGAACAGCGCCAGGCGCTGGAACAATGGCTGCGGCAGATCCCGGACAACCCGGCAGAACTGCTTCGGCGTAAATTCTGGTACGAACAGCAACAACATCAGGAACCCCATCGATGAGTCGCGTCTGCGTCTTTGTGCTCGGCCTCTTACTCTGCCTGCAGGTGCAGGCCGCGGCGCTGCTCGCCAGCGTCGATCGCGCACGCCTCAACGCGGGCGAAACCCTTGAGCTGACCTTGCAGACCCGCGACGTAACCCAGTTCGGCAAACCGGACCTGAGCCCGCTGCAAGCCAATTTCGAAGTCCGTGACACCCGCCAGGTCAACAGCCTGAACAGCCTCGACGACCAGAACGCTGCCGGCACCCGCTGGATCATCACCTTGCTGCCGCGCCAGAGCGGCAGTGTGGAAATTCCGGCGCTGCAACTGGGCGAGCTGCGCAGCGAGCCGATCAGCCTGCAAATCCTCACGCAGCAAGCCAGCAGCGAGAATCACGGTCCGGTGTTCATCGATGCCAGCCTCGATCAACCCGAAGTCTACGTGCAGGCCCAGGCGGTACTGACCCTGAGCATCTATCACTCGGTGCCGCTATACGATGACAGCAGCCTGAGCCCGCTGCAGATCGACAACGCCAAGGTCGAACCGCTGGGTGAATCGCGCACCTTCGAGAAGGATATCGACGGTGTGCGCCACGGGGTGATCGAAATGCGCTATGCGATCTACCCGCAGCAAAGCGGCGACCTCAACATCCCGGCGCTGGCGTTCAGCGCCACGGCTGCACAGAATGATGCCGAGCAAGAACTCAATGCCCCCAGGGCCGGCAAACAGGTACGTGTCGACTCCACGCCGCTGGTGCTGACGGTCAACCCGATCCCCGCCGATTACCCGGCCAATGCGCCCTGGCTGCCGACCAGCAACCTGAGCCTGGAAGAACACTGGAGCCCCGACCCGGCGCAACAGCAGACCCAGATCGGCGACTCCCTGACCCGGACCGTGACGGTGCAGGCCGAAGGCCTCTCCAGTGCCCAGTTGCCACCGTTGCCGGCCACCGAAGTGACCGGCCTGCGCCGCTACCCGGACCAGCCGCAACTGCGCAACCAGGTCAATGACCGGGGCTTGCTCGGCATTCGCGAGGAACGTGAAGCCTTGGTCCCGACCCACAGCGGCAACCTGGAACTGCCCGCTCAGGAGGTGTTCTGGTGGAACACCCGTGAAGACCACCTGGAGCACAGCAGCCTGCCGGCGCGCAGCCTGCAGATCGAGGACAACCCGGCCCTGAGCGCCGACAAACCGGCCAACATCGACCCGGTCAGTGTCACCACCCGGCCGCTCTGGCCCTGGCAACTGAGTACCGCGTTACTGGCCCTGACCACCCTGCTCGGCTTCGCCCTGTGGTGGCGCGCCCGTTCGCAACCGGCGGTGCTGCGTGCCGCCCAGAGCGGACCGAGCCCACGCACCCTGCTCGACGATCTCAAGCGCGCGTGCCAGGCCAACGACCCACAGGCCACCCGCCAGGCCCTGGACGCCTGGGCCCGGCAACAGCCGGAAACCCTGGCGGAAATGGCCGCGCGCTTCGTGCCGTTGTCCGACGCCCTGGATGGTCTCAACGGTGCCCTCTACAGCGAAAGCGGGCAGTATTGGCAAGGTGAGGAACTGTGGCGTGCCATCGGCACCATTCCCGCGGCTGAACAGCTCCAGCCAACGGCCAGCGAAAACGGCAGCCTGCCGCCCTTGTACCCCAAATAACCCCAAGGCGTGACGCTCAACGCGTTGCGCCGGTAATCTGCGGAACCCTTCATGCGTCTGTTTCACACCTCCGACTGGCACCTGGGACAAACCCTGCATGGCCAGGAACGCGACTTCGAACACGCCTGTTTCCTTGACTGGCTGCTCGGCCAGCTCAAGCTGCGCCAACCTGATGCGCTGCTGATTGCCGGCGACATCTTCGACACGGTCAACCCACCGGTCAAAGCCCAGGAGCGGCTCTACGACTTTATCGTCCAGGCCCACGAGCAACAGCCGAAACTGAACATCGTGATGATTGCCGGCAACCACGACTCGGGTTCGCGCATCGAACTGCCAGCGCCGTTGATGCGGCGCCTGCGCACCCATGCCCTGGGCCGGGTGCAGTGGCTCGATGACGGCGTCCTCGACAGCGATCGCCTGCTGATTCCACTGACCAACGCCCGCGGCAAGGTCGCGGCCTGGTGCCTGGCCCTGCCCTTCCTGCGGCCGGCCGAAGTGACCGGCGCACAGCTGGGCGATGACTACCTGCGCGGTATCGGCCAGGTGCACGAGCGCCTGATCGAAGCCGCGCTGGAACGACGCAAGCCCGGCCAGGCGCTGATCGCTGTCAGCCATGCGCACATGGCCGGTGGCTCGGTCTCGGAAGACTCCGAGCGCAGCCTGATCATCGGCAACGCCGAAGCCCTGCCCGCCAGCCTGTTCAGCAAGGACATCAGCTACGTCGCCCTGGGCCACCTGCACAAACCGCAGCGGGTCAACCGCGAGGAGCGCATCCGCTACAGCGGCTCGCCGATTCCACTGTCATTCTCGGAAATTGGCTATCAGCACCAGATTCTCGAAATCGAACTCGATGGCAGCCAGCTGGCCAGTGTCGAAACGCGCCTGATCCCCCGCGCCGTGCACCTGCAGCGCCTCGGCCCGGCACCGCTGGCGGAGATTCTTGAGCAACTGGCCGAGCTGCCGGTAGTCGACCTGCTCGATGACCCGCAGCGCCAACCCTGGCTGGAAGTGCGTGTGCGCCTCGACGAGCCGCAACCGGACCTGCGTCAGCAACTGGAAAGCGCCCTGCACGGCAAGGCCGTGCGCCTGGTGCGCATTGGCGCCGAATATGCGGGTAACCGCGAAGGTGAAGCGCTGGATGACGCCGCCCTGGTGGAGCTCGGCCAGATGACGCCGCAGGAACTGTTCAGCCGCGCCTGGGCCCAGGCCTATGGCAACGCCGTGGACGAACAGACCCTGGCCGACTTCGCCCTGTTGTTGCAGGACGTTCAACAGCAAGAGGAGCAGCCATGAAGATTCTCGCCATCCGCCTGAAAAACCTGGCATCCCTGGCTGGCCCGTTTGAAATCGACTTCACTGCCGAGCCCTTGGCCAGCGCTGGCCTGTTCGCCATCACCGGCCCTACCGGTGCCGGCAAAAGCACGCTGCTCGATGCCCTGTGTCTGGCCCTGTTCGGCGCGGTGCCGCGACTGAGCAATATCGGCCGCGAAACCAAGCTGCCGGAAGTCGACAGCGACATCCTCACCAGCGACCCGCGCACCTTGCTACGCCGCGGCACCGGCAGCGGTTTTGCCGAAGTCGACTTCGTCGGTGTCGATGGCCGTCGCTATCGCGCACGCTGGGAAGCCAACCGCGCCCGCGACAAAGCCAACGGCAAGCTGCAAGGCAGCCGCCAGAGCCTGCACGACCTGGACAGCGACCAACTGCTGAGCAACCAGAGCAAAGGTGAATACAAGCAACTGATCGAAGCCCGCCTGGGGCTGAACTTCGAGCAGTTCACCCGCGCCGTGATGCTGGCCCAGAGCGAGTTCAGCGCCTTCCTCAAGGCCGACGACAAAGACCGCAGCGAACTGCTGGAAAAACTCACCAACACGGCGATCTACAGCCAGTTGGGGCGTCGCGCCTACAGCAAGAGCAAAGAAGCCGAAGAAGTCCACAAGGCCCTTGAAGACCAGGCCGCTGGCGTCATGCCGATGACGCCTGAGGCCCGCGCCGACCTCGACCAACGCTATGCTCAGGCACTGGAGCGTCTCAAGGGCGAGCAGGCGCAACTGCGTCAGCTCGAACTGCAACGCGCCTGGCTGACCGAACTGCAGCAGCTGCAAAACCAGGTACACAGCAGCAACGAGCAACTGCTCAGCGCCCGGCAGCACAGCGACAGCCTGCAAGGCGAACGCCTGAACCTGGTACGCCTGGAACAACTCGCCCCGCAACGTCATCAATTTGCCCGTCAGCAGGCACTGAGCAACCAGCTTTCACCCTTGGCCGCGAGCATCAGCGCCTTGCGCCAACAACACGACGAACTGCACACGCGTCAGCAACAGCTGCACGACCTTCAGCACAACGCCCAGCAGGTACTGAACCAGGCCCTGGCCGAACAAAGCGACAGCGCGCCTTTGCTGCGCCAGGCCTTTGCCGAGCAGAATAGCGTCGCCCGCCTGTCACAGGAGCTGGGCAACTGCCTGGCGCTTAAACAGCAGGCCGAGCAAGCCTGCAGCGAAGGCCAGCAACAGTTGCTCAACCTTGCCGAACAACAGCGCCTGAGTGCAGAACGCCTCGACCAGATCAGCCAACAGCTGGCCCAGAGTGCATCCCTGACCGGCCTGAGCGAAGCCTGGAATGCCTACCGCGATCGCCTGCAACAGCTGATGCAACTGGGAAACCGCCTCAATCAGGGGCGCGTCGAACTACCCGGCCTGCAAACCCGTGCCGAACAGGCAAGCGCTGCTCTCGAGCAACAGCGTGCCGCCATCGCCCTGCTCTACCACGAAGCCCAGGCTGAACCCGAAGCCCTGGCCGAGCAGATCGGCCTACTTGGCGAGCTGCTGCAGAAAAATCGCCAGCAGCAACGCCAGGTGGAAGAACTCAACCGGCTGTGGAGCCAGCAGCAAGAGCTGGAACAACGCCTCAATGCCCTGCGCGAGCGCCAGCAAATCGCCCTCAAGCAGCGAGAACAGCTGATCAGCGAAGGCCTCAACGGCAAGAACCAGCTGACCGCCGCCGAACAAACGCTCAATGTCACCCGCCAGTTGCTTGAACGTCAGCGTCTAGCCCGCAGCCAGAGTGTCGAAGAGCTGCGCGCACAACTTCAGGATGACCAGCCCTGCCCGGTGTGTGGCAGCCAGGAGCATCCCTACCATCAGCCCGAAGCCCTGCTGCAGAGCCTCGGGCGGCATGACCAGGATGAAGAACACAACGCCCAGCAGGCAGTCGATGAACTGAAGAAGAAGCTCGACGAACTGCGCACGCAACTGGGCGGCGTCAACGGTCAGATCAAGGAATACCTGCACCAGCAGGAGCAACTGTCCGAGCAACTGCAAGGCCTGGCGCCGAGCCTGCAGGCACACCTGCTCTACCCGGCATTGTCCGACCAGGAAGTCAGCCAGCGCACGGCCTGGCTGGAGCTGCAGGCCCGCCGCCTGAACGATGACATCAGCCGCGACGAACAGCGCCAGAACGCCCTGCTGACCCTGCAGAAGGATGCCGCCCGCCTGCAGCAGCAACTGCAAGCCGCGAACGAAGCCAGCCAGCAGGCCAGCCAGCATCTGCAGCAACAACAGCAAGCCCTGGGCGCCGATCAAGAACGTCTGGAGCAGGAGCTGGCGAGCTTCGCCACGCTGCTGCCCGCCGACACCCTCGATGAACTGCGCCGTGAGCCGGCCGCAACTTTCCTGCGTCTGGACCAGCAACTGGCCCAGCGCCTGGACCTGCTGCAACGGCAAAAAGATGAGCAGCTCGAGCACAGCGAACGCCAGCAGACCCTGGACAAGGCTCAGCTCCAGCAACAGACGCGGGCACAAAAGCAGCAAGAGCTGCAAGCGCAGTTCGCCGAGCTTGAACGCCAACAGCAACAGAGCCAGGCCAGCCTCACCAGCCTGCTCGCCGGGCAACCCGGTGCCGAGCAATGGCAGCACCACCTGGAACAGGCGGTGGAGCAGGCTCGCCAGCAACAGGCGCAAGCAGCCCAGCAATTGCAGGACACCCAGGCACGCCTGATTGAACTGGCAGCCGAACTCAAGGCCAAGGGCGAGCGTTTGAGCGCCCTGGAACAGGAACACGCCGAGGTACGCGGCCAGATCGAGCAATGGCGCCAGGGTCATCCCGAACTGGACGACAGCGGCCTGGAACAATTGCTGGCCCTGGACGACAGCGCCGTCAGCCAGTTGCGTCAGCGTCTGCAGGACAGCGAGAAAGCCCTGGAGCAAGCGCACATTCTGCTCAAGGAGCGCCAGCAGCGCCTGGAGCAGCATCAGGCCCTGGCCAGCCTGGAGGTGCCCGCCGAGGCGCTGGAGCAGGCACTACAAACCCTGCAGGTACAACTGTCAGCCAGCGAACAGGCCTGCGCCGAACTGCGTGCCGAACAGGCTGACGACCAGCGCCGTCAACAGGCCAACCAGGCCCTGGCCGAGCAAATTGCCCAGGCCTACGGTGAATGGCAACGCTGGGCGCGGCTCAATGCCCTGATCGGCTCGGCCACCGGTGACACCTTCCGCAAGATCGCCCAGGGCTACAACCTCGACTTGCTGGTGCATCACGCCAATGCCCAGCTGCGCCAGCTGGCCCGGCGCTATCGCCTCAAGCGCGGTGGCAGCCTGCTGGGTCTGCTGGTGCTGGATACAGAGATGGGCGACGAGCTGCGCTCGGTGCACTCATTGTCCGGTGGCGAGACCTTCCTGGTGTCGCTGGCCCTGGCGTTGGGCCTGGCGTCGATGGCTTCGAGCACCCTGCGCATCGAATCGCTGTTTATCGACGAAGGCTTCGGCAGCCTCGATCCGGAGTCGCTGCAACTGGCCATGGACGCCCTTGATGGCCTGCAGGCCCAGGGCCGCAAGGTCGCGGTGATTTCCCATGTGCAGGAAATGCACGAGCGCATCCCGGTGCAGATCCAGGTGCGCCGTCAGGGCAATGGTTTGAGTACGGTGGAGGTCAGCGGATGATTCTCTATTCGTTCCGCCGCTGCCCCTGGGCCATGCGCGCACGCCTGGCCCTGCACTATAGCGAATGTCCGGTGGAGATCCGCGAAGTCAGCCTCAAGGCCAAGCCGGCCGAGCTGCTCGCGCTTTCGCCCAAAGGCACGGTACCGGTACTGAGCGCCGATGAGCAGGTGCTGGATGAAAGCCTGGATATCATGCGCTGGGCCCTGGCCCGGCATGATCCGCAGGACTGGCTGCTACATGCCGACCCCGAGGCGGCGCAAGCGGCCGATGCGCTGATCGCGCGCAATGACCGGGATTTCAAGGTCCAGGTCAACTTGTACAAATACGCCGAGCGCTACCCGGAGCACTCACGTGAGTACTACCGGGCGCAAGCTGAAGTCTGGTTGGCCGAACTGGATGAAAGGCTGGCGCATCGGGCGTATCTGTTCGCCGACCATCCGAGCCTGGCCGATGCTGCCTTGCTGCCGTTGATGCGCCAGTTTGCCGGGGTCGAACCGGACTGGTTCGCCAGCGCGCCCTACCCGCACCTGCGTGGGTGGCTGCAGGGTTGGCTGGAGTCGGCGTTGTTCAAAGCCGTCATGGCGCGGTGAGCCCATCGCTGGCAAGGCCAGCTCCCACAATGATCGGTGTACACCTTACCTGTGGGAGCCGGCCTTGCCGGCGATAGGGCCAGAAGTCACACCGCCAGAATCGGTGAAGAATAGAGGAACAGCAACACCGCCAGGATTCGCCATTTCATGTCTTTATCCCCTGAGGACAAACGTCAATAAATTAGCGTCAAATTCAATCACATGGCGATATGCTATTACCAGAATATTTACACGCTTCAGTGCTGCGACTTGTGGTCCAGCGCGGCATAGAAGTTGGCGCTTTGTTGCAGGTATTTCTGGGTGTAGCTGAGGGTGGAGGATTTACGCTCGCTGATCTCGACCTGAGCGTGAGCAGGCAGGGCAACCGAAGCAGAAATGGCAGAAGCGGCGATGACCGGGAAGAGATTGAAGTTCATGGCGCTGACCTCGAAGTCTGTGGTTTGAAGGGGCCGTTGCAGGCCGTGGTCCAAACTTACGCCGCTGGCGCGGCGCACAGAAATTCATTGCAGCAGTAGCCATTATCAAGGCGGTTGATAGTCAGTCGATGAACTTGAGGTCCGACGGCGCATCCTGAGGCAGCTTCTGCAGCGTTTCACCGAGCATGCCGCTGCGTGGATCGCGGCGGATCACCACGATTTCGTTGCTTTTCTGGTTGGCCACCAGCAGGAACTTGCCAGACGGATCGATGGTGAATTCCCGCGGGTGATCACCCTCGACACTGCGGCGCTGCACCTGCATCAACTTGCCGCTGTCTTCATCCACGGCAAACACCAGCAACTCGTTGGCCGTACCGCGGTTGCTGACATACAGAAAACGCCCGTCAGCCGACAGGTGCAAGGCGCCCGCAGCCTTGGCCGAGGCATCGTTCTGCTCGGTCAGCGGCAGGCGCTGAAGCTCCTCCAGTTTGCCGTCCTGATGGGCAAAGACCACCACTTGCGCGCTCATCTCCAGGGTCAGGTAGGCCTGATTGCCGTCGCTGCTGAACAGCAGATGGCGCGGCCCGCTGCCCGGCGGCAGATCAATCGCTGGCGGCTCGGCCGGGCTCAGTGGTTTCTTCGGGCTGGCACCGTCATAGCGGTAGATGAACACCTTGTCGGCACCAAGGTCGCTGGCAAACACGAAATGCCCATCAGGCGAGGACACCACCGAATGCACATGCGGGCCGGCCTGGCGCTGCGGATTGGCGCCGCTGGCCTTGTGCTGGTCCTGCTGCACCGAGCCAGACAATTTGCCGTCCTTGGCCACCGGCAACACGCTGAGGCTGCCGCCAGGGGTCGGCTGCACACCGTAGTTGGCCACGAACAGGTAGCGCTGGTCATGGCTGAGGCTGGCATGGGTCGGCTCGTCGCCGGCACTACTGACCTGGTTGAGGGCTTTGAGGCTGCCGTCTTTGGCACTGACGGAAAAGCTGCTGGCCTGGCCTTTGCCTGCCCCGTTCTCGTTGACGGCGAACAGCAGGCGCTTGTCGACCGACAGGGTCAGCCAGGAAGGGTTTTCACTCTTGAGCACCTGCAATGGCTTGGCGTCGATCTGACCGCTATCACTGTTGAACGCGTAACGGTAGAGCCCTTCACTGGCGCCATCGGTGTAACTGCCCACCAGCAGCTGCGCACCGTGGGCGGTGGCGAACACACTCATGGCACTAGCGATCAGCAGGGTCTTCAGCTGGCGTTTCATCGTCATCCTCGTCCGGGGCGCGAAAGGCACTCATACAGACTAGTCGATGCTCGGTGCTGTCGGCAGCGATCAGCCAATCGCCGCCGTCTGCGCGGGCAGCGGCGATCTGCTCGGGAGTGAAGGACCACTTCTTCAGGGCGCGGCCATCCATGCACTCGATGTGCAGACCGGTATCGTCGAAGGTGAAATCGAAGGCGTGCAGGCCGTCAATCAGGAGCATGTCGCAGGACTGCAGGACTTGGGAAAGGGTTGTCATTGGGCGGACGTCACGGCTGGAAAAGCGCCATCATACCCCATCGCCAAAAGCATCGCCGGCAAGGCCGGCCCCCACGATGCTCAGGTATATACCCTTGCTGTGGGAGCCGGCCTTGCCGGCGATAGGTACAGCGCCGATCAGTGGGCGAAAATCGAACCTCCCGCCTTGCCCGCCATTTTCTCCGGCTTGATCAGGAACCGCGCCAGTGCTGGCAGCAGCCACAGTGCACCGAACATGTTCCACAGCAGCATGAAGGTCAGCATCAGGCCCATATCCGCCTGGAACTTGATCGCCGAGAAGATCCAGGTGCACACACCGATAGCCAGGCACAGGCCGGTGAACAGCACCGCTTTGCCGGTGGACTTGAGGGTCTGGTAGTAAGCCTCTTGCAACGGCAGCCCGGCACGCAGGAAACTTTCCAGGCGACTGTAGATGTAGATGCCGTAGTCGACACCGATACCGACACCCAGCGCCACCACCGGCAAGGTCGCGACCTTGACGCCGATGCCCATGAACGCCATCAACGCGTTGCCGAGCACCGAGGTCAGCACCAGCGGCAGGACAATGCACAGGGTCGCGGCAAAGGAGCGGAAGGTGATCATGCACATCACCGCCACACAGATGTACACCAGGATCAGGATGGTCAGCTCGGCCGACTTGATCACTTCGTTGGTGGCCGCTTCGATACCGGCGTTACCCGCCGCCAGGAGGAACTCCAGGCCTTCCTTGTTGTGGGTATCGGCAAACTCCTGCACCGCCTTGACCGCACGATCGAGGGTCTCGGCCTTGTGGTCGTTGAGGAACACCAGCACCGGCGCCAGCGAGCAGTCGGCGTTGTACAGGCCGTCGGCGCGGGAGATCGAGCTGTTGAGCACATCCGGGTTGCGCGACAGGCTTTCCCATTTCAGGTTGCCTTCGTTCATACCCTTGATCATCTGCTTGGACACAGTGACCAGGGAAATCGCCGACTGCACACCCGGGGTGTTCTCCATCTTCCACATCAGCTCGTCGATCGGCGCCATGGTCGAGTAGATCGAGCAACCCTCGGTCGGAGTCTTGACCATCACCACCAGCACGTCAGAGCTGGTCGAATAGTTGTTGATGATGAAGCTGTTGTCCTTGTTGTAGCGCGAATCCGGACGCAATTCCGGCGCACCCTGGTCGAGGTCGCCGATCTTCAGGTTCTGGCTGTACCAGAGGCCGCCACCGAAGGCAAGCAAGGCCAGGACGATGGACACCGGCGCAACTTTGGCGCTGGCGAAGTTCGACAGCAAGCGCCAGAACGGATGCTCGCGGGTCGCGTCTTTCTTGCTGCGCTCGATGGCCTTCTTGCTGATGCCGACATAGGAAATCGCTACCGGCAACAGGATCAGGTTGGTGAACACGATCACCGCCACGCCGATCGAGGCGCCGATGGCCAGCTCGCGGATCACACCGATGTCGATGATCAGCAAGGTGATGAAGCCCACGGCGTCGGCCAGAATCGCAATCATCCCCGGCAGGAACAACTGGCGGAAGGTACGCCGGGCAGCGGTCAGGGCGTTCTCGGCCTCGCTCGATTGCAGGGCGATACCGTTGATCTTCTGCACGCCGTGGGAGATACCGATGGCGAAGATCAGGAACGGCACCAGCATCGAATACGGATCGAGCCCGAAGCCTACCGCATGCATCAACCCCAGTTGCCAGACCACTGCCACCAGGGTGGTGATCAGCACGGCGATGGTGCTGCGGATACACCAGGTGAACCAGTACAGCAGGATCCAGGTGATCACCAGGGCGATCCCGAAGAACATCGCCACCATGACCAGGCCGTCGATCAGGTCACCGACTTTCTTGGCAAAACCAACAATGTGCACTTTTACATGGGGGTTCTGCGCCTGGAACTTGTCGCGGATCTTTTCTTCCAGTTGATGCGAGAACTGCTGGTAGTCGAGCTTGATCAGCTTGCTCTGGTCCTGCGGATCCGGGTAGGACTCCAGCAGCGGCACGTCAATGATGCTCGACTTGAAGTTGTTACCCACCAACCGCCCGACCTGCCCGGACTTGAGCACGTTGTTGCGCAGTTGATCTAGGCTGTCGGCCGAACCGTCGTAGGTATTGGGAATGACTTCACCACCGGCGAAGCCCTCTTCGGTTACCTCGGTCCAGCGTACGCTGGGACTCCACAGCGACTTGAGCCCGGAGCGGTCGACACCGGGAATGTAGAAGACCTCGTCGTGGATCTGGCGCAAGGTCTCCATGTAGTCCTTGCTGAAGATATCGCCATCGGTGGCTTCCACCGAGATACGCACGGTGTTGCCGAGGTTGGCCAGGTCGTTGCGGTGCTCGAGCATCTTCTCGATGAAGGGGTGCTCAAGCGGAATCATCTTCTCGAAGCTGGTCGAAGGACGGATCTGCGTGGCCTGCCAGAACAGGAACACACTGACCAACAGGCAGATGAGGATCACCACCGGACGGTTGTTGAAGATCAGGCGTTCAAGCAACGTCGCCTTGTCCTGATGGTGTTGCTGCTGATTCATGTTGAACTGCTCCTGCTGGCTCATGGCTGCACTCCTTCGGCACCCTGGGCCGAGGCCAGGTGCACGCCACCCTGGCCAACCAGCACCAGGCCTTCACCGTTTCTACCGCTGACGCCCGCCAGGGCGATGCGATCCGCGCGGTTGTAAACGCTGAACGTCTGACCGTCGTCACTGCTACGCAGGACGCTGCCACCATTGCCGACCAACACCAGGCTGCCATCATCGAGAAGCGTAGCGCTTGCCAGGCCAAATTCGAGGGTGCCACGGGCGGCTTTCAGTTCGATCTGCTGCCAGCTGTCACCGAAATCCGTGGAGCGGTAGAGGTTGCCGCGCAATCCATAAGCCAGCAGTGTGCGTGGCTGGGCAGTGCCGATCACGCCGAACAGCGAACCCTGGTAAGGGCCTTCGAGCTTCTGCCAGGTCTGGCCGTCGTCGCTGGAGCGGAACATGCTGCCCTGCTCGCCGACGATGAACAGGCCGGCGTCCTTCACCTGCGCGATGCCATTGAGGTGGAACTGGTCTTCGTTGTCCAGGCGCTCGGCAACGTCGCTCCACTGCTTGCCACCGTCGGTGGTTTCCAGCAATGCACCGTAGGCGCCCACGGCAAAGCCGTGCTCGGCGTCCTTGAACCAGACATCCAGCAGCGGCGCTTCGCGTTGCAGGTCTTCGAATTGCTTGGTCCAGGTCACACCGCCATCAGTGCTGACGAGAATCTGTGCGTCATGACCGACCGCCCAGCCGTGCTTGTCATCGACAAAATACACTGCCGTGAGCAGTTGCCGGGTCGGCACCTTGGATTGGGTCCAGGACTTGCCCTGGTCATCGGAGAAGAGAATATGACCGCGATCGCCAACAGCGACCAGTCGTGCACCTGCACGGGTCACGTCGAGCAACAGGCTTTTTTCGGCTCTGGCCGATTCGGTGGAGTAAACCTGCGCTTCGGACGCTGCTGCCTCGACCGTGCTGGCCCACAGCCCCATTGCCAACACCAGCACTGCGCTGGCGGCCAATACCCCTGGTCGTGCGCGCGCTGCGCAACCGGGACCTGCCATGTACGGCTCGGTCATAGATCTGTCCCCCGATTATTGTTATTTGGGTCAATCTATTTGCGGGTGCTGGCGGAAACCGTGTTCCAGAGCCCCGCAAACGCTGAAAGCCATCCTATCGGGGTTTGCGAAGGGCTGACAACGAACGGGACGTTATCTTTTGTTAAGCGGGGGTAACGCGGGCTCTGTGGGAGCCGGCGTTGCCGGCGATTGGGCGCGTAGTGCCCCTGGCCCGGCTACGCCGGGCATCGCCAGCAAGGCTGGCTCCCACAGGCTGTCCATCAAGCCAGGCTCTTGCTCACGACTTCGTACACATCGCTGGACAGCGAACCAGAGGCCAGAATGCGCTCCAGCTCGGCCTTCATCAGCGCCTGACGCGCCGCATCGTACTTGTGCCAGCGGGTCAGCGGCGCCAGCTGGCGCGAGGCGATCTGTGGGTTGAGGGCGTTGAGCTCGATCACCAGGTCCGCCAGGAAGCGATAGCCGGAGCCATCGGCCGCATGGAAGTTGACCAGGTTCTGCCCGGCAAAGGCACCGATCAGAGCACGCACCTTGTTCGGGTTCTTCATCGTGAACGCCGGATGCTGCATCAGCGCCTTGACCCGTGCCAGGCCACCCGGCAGGGTGCTGGCCGCCTGGACGCTGAACCATTGGTCCATGACCAGCGGGTTGTCCTTGAAGTTTTCCGCGAAGACTTCCAGCGCTTTGCCCCGCTCGGCCTCGAACGGCGAGTTGACCAGCACGGCCAGCGCGGTAAGACGCTCGGTCATGTTGTCACAGGCGTCGAATTGCTCCTGGGTCGCAGCCAGTACTTCAGGCTTGCCACTGAGCATCAGGTACGACAGGGCAATGTTCTGCAGGCTGCGACGAGCGAAGTGTTCAGCTGCGGCAACGTACTCGGTTGTCCGCGAGAGGCCGCGGTTGGCCTGGTAACGTGCATTCAAGGCGTCGAACAGCTGATCAGCGATCTGCTTGCGGGCAAACTCACGGGCCGCGTGAATGGCATCGACATCCGCCACTTCGCTGATTTCGGTGAGGTAGGCCTCGCTTGGCAGCGAGAGCATCTCGGCGACCATGGCCTGATCCAGCTGCTCGTTGGCCAGTACTGTGCCCAACGCCGTGACCAGACGCTGGTCGAGCACCAGCGCACTGCCCTGCTGATGCTGGGCGATCAGCTCCTGCAGTACCTGCACCGACAATTGCTGGCCGGCTTCCCAACGGTTGAAGCCGTCGCTGTCATGCTGCATGAGGAACATCAGCTGATCGCGATCGTAAGGGAAGCTCAGCTTCACCGGCGCACTGAAGCCGCGCAACAGCGACGGCAGCGGCTTGGCGGCGACGTCGACGAAGGTGAAGGTCTGCTCGGCCTCGGTCACCGACAGCACCCGCGAGGTGCCCGCAGCCGCCGCTTCACCTTGCAGACGCAGGGCGATGTCGTTGCCCTGGGCATCGAGCAGGCCGAGTTCGACCGGGATCACGAACGGCTTTTTCTCGACCTTGTCCGGGGTCGCCGGGTAGCTCTGGCGGAAGGTCAGGCTGTAGGTCTGCGCAGCGCTGTCATAATGCTCGCTGACCGCCAGACGCGGGGTACCGGCCTGGCTGTACCAGCGCTTGAACTGGGTCAGGTCGACGCCGTTGGCATCTTCCATGGCCTTGATGAAGTCGTCGCAGGTCACGGCCTGGCCGTCATGGCGCTCGAAGTACAGGTCGCTGCCTTTGCGGAAACCTTCGGCCCCCAGCAAAGTACGCACCATGCGCACCACTTCCGAGCCCTTCTCGTAGACGGTCAGGGTGTAGAAGTTGGAGATCTCGATGAAGCTGTCCGGACGCACGGCATGGGCCATGGGGCCGGCATCTTCGGCGAACTGGTGGGTGCGCAGGTAAGCCACGTCCTCGATACGCTTGACCGTGCGCGAGTTCATGTCGGCACTGAATTCCGAATCGCGGAATACCGTGAAGCCTTCCTTGAGCGACAGCTGGAACCAGTCGCGGCAGGTCACGCGGTTGCCCGACCAGTTGTGGAAGTATTCGTGGGCCACCACCGCCTCGACCCGCTGGTGCGCGGCATCGGTCGCAGTTTCGGCGCGGGCCAGCACGCAACTGGAGTTGAAGATGTTCAGGCCCTTGTTTTCCATGGCGCCCATGTTGAAGTCGTTGACCGCGACGATCATGAAGATGTCCAGGTCGTACTCGCGGCCATAGACCTCTTCGTCCCAGCGCATGGACTTCTTCAGGCTGGTCATGGCGTGCTGGCACTTGTCGATGTTTTCCGGCTCGACATAGATGCGCAGGGTCACGTCACGGCCCGACTGGCGGGTGAACTTGTCTTCGACACACCACAGGTCACCGGCCACCAGGGCAAACAGGTAGGCCGGTTTCATGAACGGGTCTTCCCAGGTCGCCCAGTGCCGGCCATCGTCCTGCGGCCCGGTGCCGACCGGGTTGCCGTTGGACAGCAACACCGGATAGCGATGCTGCTCGGCAATCACCGTGGTGGTGAATTTGCTCATCACATCCGGACGATCGAGGTAATAGGTGATCTTGCGAAAGCCCTCGGCCTCGCACTGGGTGCAGAACATGCTGCCGGATTTGTACAACCCTTCCAGCGCGGTGTTGCTTTCCGGGTGGATCTTCACGCTGGTGTCGAGGGTGAAGGTCGCGGCCTTGGGCTGCACGGTCAGGTGACTGTCGTCGAGCTGGTAGTCGCCAGCGCTCAGGGCCTGATCGTCCAGCGCCACGCTGAGCAGCTCCAGCTGCTGGCCGGCGAGGACCAGCGGCGGCAGGCCGGCGCCACGGGCAGGGTTGCGGCGCATGACCAACTGCGCGTGGACCAGGCTGTGGTCCTCGAACAGTTCGAAGGTCAGGTGCGTCTCGTCGATCAGGTACTCGGGCGCCTGATAGTCCTTGAGGTAGATCACTTGCGGCTGTTCGGTACGCATGTGGCGGTCCTTTTTACTGATGCACGGCGAGCTGGTACGCCGTGTACTTGCGAATATTGATCACACCGGTATCGAAGATCAGGTACTGGCCCTTGATGCCCAGCAGCGTGCCTTCGGCCACCGGGTTCTTGTCCAGGTTGAAGCTGACGATCTTGCTCGGGTAGGCCTCGACCGGGTAGCGGATTTCCACGACTTCGGCGTCGTTCAGCGGCTGGATGGCCTGCAGGCCGAAGCGCGTCTGCAAGGCACTGAAGCCCTCGGCACAACTGGCGAACAACTGATCGCGCACCGCCAGCAGGTCGACCGCCTCGGCATCGCCCTTGAGCAGCGCCCGCCAGTTGGTACGGTCGGCCACCTGGCTGCGGAACAGGTCTTCGACCAGGCCCGACTGCTGGCGGGTGGCGACCCGCACGATCGGCAAGGCCTGGCTGGCGCCCTGGTCAAGCCAGCGGGTCGGCAGCTGGCTGGCGCGGGTGATGCCGACCTTGATGCCCGAGGAGTTGGCCAGGTACACCACATGATCGGTCATGCAGAACTGCTCGCCCCAGGAAGGTTCACGGCAGGTGCCCTGGTCGTAGTGACATTTTTCCGGGGCCATGATGCACACATCGCACTGGGCCAGCTTGGTCATGCACGGGTAGCAGTAGCCCTGACTGAAGCTGGTCTTGGTCTTGCGACCGCAGTGACTGCAATGGATGGCACCGAGATATTCCAGGCGCAGGGTCTTGCCGATCAGCGGATTGACCGGCACTTCCTGCTCGCCCAGACGAAAAGCGTACTGCACCACAGGCGCGTCGAGACGCGCCGACATTTTACTGATGGAGCCGCGGCCAAGTTCGATCAATGGATCGCGTCCGACTTGAACAGGATGTTGGCGACCGGTGCCGACTTCGAGCTGCATTCTTGCGGGCCCATGTAACCGGTACGCTGCTCTTCCGGCAGGTTCTGCATCTCCCAGGCGATCACCGCCTGCAGCGACAGCTCTTTCTGCTCGGTGGTGAGCTTGCGCCCATCCGCCCATTTGCCCAGTTCCACGGCCAGTTTCAGGCTCTCGTAGATTTCCGGGGTGATGTTCTCGATCATTTGCGCAAAAGTGGACATAGCGTCTCCCAAATCAAGCCGTAAGTTTACGCCGGGCCAGCGCCCCGCCCAAGAGCCCGCTGAGGCAACCGACCAACAACCCGCCGACGTGGGCGGCGTTGGCGATCTGACCGAAACCCAGCAGGCTGACCAGTCCGGACAGGCACAGCAGCAGCCAGACCAGCATCATTACCAGGACCCCACGCGGCATGCGATAGACCGGGTTGGGCGCCAGCCACTGGTACAGCCAGACGTGCCCGAGCAAGCCGTAAAGCACCCCCGACAGGCCACCGAACAGGCTCGGCCCGCCGAACAGGTACTGCGCGGCATTGGATACCAGGCTGAACAGCAAGGTCAGGCTGAGCAGCGACCAGGGCCCCTGGCGCAGCTCGATACGCCGGCCCAGTTCCCAGTACCACAAGGCGTTCATGGCCAGGTGGAGAATGCCGAAATGCACCAGCATCGGCGTGAACAGGCGCCACCATTGGCCGTCGGCCAGGCTCGCGGCCAGTGGCGTGAAGTACAGGTAGTCGCCCTGTACGCGAAAATCGAGAAAGGTCAGCCAGCTCAGGGTGGCAAAGTTGTCACCAAGACCGGTCAGGCCGGCGACGATCAGGCACAGCAACAACACCACTGCCGTGGCCTTGCTGGCGCGCAACTGTTCGGCGAGGCCCGGCCGCGCAGGCGGCTTCAGGGCGGCCTCGGCAGGCAGCTGGAAGTCGGCATCGCCCTCGGGAAAGCGCTGGTACAGCTCGCGCACATCCTCAGCGAGATTTTCCGCCACCCACAGCACTTGGTCACCGCCCTCCTCGCTGACCCGGTGCGGCACCTGCAAACGCCGCAGCAGGCCGACAAAGCCGCTGAGGTCGGTGTTCAAAGGCATGCGTAACACCACCACTGCAGTCATTGGCTGGCCTCCGGCCGGTCGACATCAACCCAGACGAATTTGCGCGGGTCGATCCGGGTTTCATCATCAAGACGGTAAGCGACCAGTTTGCCGTACAGCACCGCACTGTAATCCAGGCAGGCCAGGTTGGAACGGATCGGTGCCGGTTTGCCGCTGCGCCAGTAGTGGCCGACGAACAGCATCGGCTCGTCTTCGCCGTAGCGCAGCAAGGCATTCTTCTGGCTGTGGCTCAATGGCGTACTGGCAACTTTTTCGGGCAAGGCGTCGGGCTGGAAGACGATATCGCCGTAGGTCTGCGGGTCCTCTTCCCAGAACTTGGTACGGAAGAAGGCGCGGGTCAGGCCGTCGCCGCCGGTCAGGGTCAGACCATCCGGCAGGCGCATGTCGGTGCCGCGCAGCAAGCGGTTGCAGACCGTCGCGGCAAAACTGTCGGACACCCCTGAGGCCTGGATGAAATGCTCATCGATGCAACCGTCGGGGTGTTGCTGGCGTAATGCATCGATCAGCCGATGGTCCCAGCAGGCGTGGACCAGGCGGAAGCGCCCGGCGTCGAGAAACAGCGGCAACTCGTAGAACCATTCGAGGAAGTCATGCCAGTCCCCCGGATGCTGCTCGAACTGGGTCAAGGTTTCGTAGATCAGCCGACCGTGGCGCGGGTTGTGTTCACGCACGAACTGCTTGCCCGTCTCGGGCAAGGCCGGGGTGTTCCAGCCCAGGGCGTTGTACTCATGATTGCCCATGATGCAGCGGGCCTGGCCGGCATCGACCATGTCGTGGACGATGTGCAGCGCCTCGCGAATCCGCGGGCCACGGTCGATGATGTCGCCAAGGAACAGCGCCTGGCGCTGGGCATGGCGCCAGACCCCGCCCTGGCGTTTGTAGCCGAGGGTATCGAGCAGGCGTTCGAGGGTGTGCGCACAGCCGTGCACGTCACCAATCAGGTCGTAACTACGGGCTGGATCGAGCATCACTCGCCTCCACCACCCAGGCGGCTGCCCCAACCGAGTTTGGTCCGGCAGACCTCGTAATAATTGTGATCCAGCGGGTGGATCAGGCGCAGTTTCTGCGACTTCTTGTTCACCGTGATGGTGTCGCCGGGAGCGCAGGTGAAGTGGTTCTGACCGTCACAGGAAATCTGCGGGTAGATCTGCAGGTCCTTGGACACCACGATCTTCAGCTCACTGTTGCCGTCGACCACAATCGGCCGCCCGGACAGGGTGTGCGGGTACATCGGCACAATCACGATGGCATCGAGTTTCGGGTGCATGATCGGCCCGCCCGCCGACAGCGCATAGGCAGTCGAACCGGTCGGAGTGGCGACGATCAGGCCGTCGGCCTTCTGGCTGCAGACGAACTGGCCATCGATGTAGATCTCGAATTCGATCATCCGCGTCGACTTGCCCGGGTGCAGCACCACGTCGTTGAGCGCGTCGCCCTGGCCGATGGCTTCGGCATGCCGGCGTACTTCGGCCTGGAGCAGGAAGCGGTTTTCCACCAGGTAATGACCGTCGAGCACCTCGGCGACCTTTACTTCCAGCTCATCGGGGCGGATATCAGTGAGAAAACCCAGGCTGCCACGGTTGATGCCCAGCACCGGCGTGTTGTGCTTGGCCAGGGCCCGGGCGGCGCCGAGCAGGCTGCCATCGCCGCCAACGACGATGACCAGGTCACAGACCTCACCCAGCAGCTTGCGCGAAGAGGTCTGCAGGCCGTGGCCGGGCAGGACTTCAGCGATCGTGTCTTCGAGGATGACGTGCAGATGCCGTTCCAGCAGGAATTTTTTCAGTCGGCGAATAGTATCGAGCACCTGCGAGCTACCGAGGCGGCCGATGATACCGATATTGCGAAATTGCTCCATGGGGCTCCTGCTAGGCGCTACAGCGGGTAAAGAGGCGGGACTCGCCAAAGAGTCGATTATGGGCGAAAGCGCCGGGTAGCGGCAAACACTGGAGAAAATCGCCAAGGCCGGGGGCTTAGGGCTATGCTCGCTGGATGAACCCTTTTCCCGGCCTGATCGACCTGCCCCGCCAGTTGCGCCAGCCTCAGGTGCGCGACCTGGCCTGGGTCATCCTCGCGCCGCCGATGCTGCGCGACACGCCCTGGCCCCAGCGTCATCCGCTGGCTGCCAGTGACTGGATTGCGCACCCCGAACAGCTGCAGCAATGGCTGTGTGCCCTGGACAGCGACAGCCGTGCGCTGGATCACTGGCTGGCGCAGACCGCGACCCGGCGCCTGGGCCTGTACTACGAACGTCTCTGGCAGTTTGCCCTGCAGCAGGCGCCTGGCGTGGAGTTGCTGGCCGCCAATCTACCGATCCGCACGGGCGGCCACACCCTGGGCGAGCTGGATATCCTGCTGCGCGATGCTGAAGGCGTGCATCACCAGGAACTGGCCATCAAGCTCTACCTGGGGCCACCGGGCGGCGATGGCAAGGACCCGGCGCACTGGCTGGGTCCGGGCTGCCACGACCGCCTGGACCGCAAGCTTGCGCACCTGGCCGATCACCAGCTGCCGATTTCCGCCCGGGCTGAAAGCCGCGAGGCCCTGGCGGCACTGGATATCGAGCAGTTCAGTGCCCAGCTCTGGCTTGCCGGCTACCTGTTCTATCCCTGGCCCGGGCATGCCGATTCGCCCGAGGGCTCACACCCGCGGCACCTGCGCGGGCAATGGTTGCATCAGCGCGACTGGCCAGCCTTTGTCGAACTCAATCCCGGCTGCTGGCAACCATTGCCGCGCCAGGCCTGGCTGGCGTCAGCACGCTGTGTAGCTGAGGAGCGTTGGCACCAGGAACGCTTTAGTGCCTGGTTGCAGGGGCTGGATCCGCTGGCACCGGCACAGCTGCTGGTGCGTTTGGTGGAAGGTCTGGACGGGGACTGGGAGGAAGCGCAGCGGGTGTTTCTGGTGGCCGATGTGTGGCCGAATTTACCGGGGTGACCAGGGTGCGCCTGCTACGCAGGCGATCGCCGGCAAGGCCGGCTCCCACAGGTCTGGCGCTAGCCCAGAGTTAGCCGCAGCGCCAACGCCGCCAAGGTCAGCAACAACACCGGCACAGTTAGCACAATCCCGACCTTGAAGTAGTAGCCCCAACCAATCTTCACCCCCTTGCGCTCCAGCACATGCAGCCACAGCAAGGTGGCCAGGCTGCCGATCGGGGTGATTTTCGGCCCCAGGTCGCTGCCGATCACGTTGGCGTAGATCATCGCTTCCTTGACCACACCGCTGGCGGAACTGGCGTCAATCGACAGGGCGCCAATCAGCACGGTCGGCAAGTTGTTCATCACCGACGACAGCAACGCCGCCAGCAACCCCGTACCCATGGCGGCGCCCCACACCCCGCCTGCTGCGAAATCATCGAGCCAGCCGGCCAGGTAATCGGTCAATCCCGCGTTGCGCAAGCCGTAGACCACCAGGTACATGCCCAAGGAGAACACCACGATGTGCCAGGGCGCCTCTTTGAGCACCTTGCGTGTGGATATCTTGTGCCCGCGTGCGGCCACCAGCAGCAGTACGGCGGCACACACCGCCGAGATCGCACTGATGGGAATACCCAGCGGCTCCAGGGCAAAGCAGCCGATCAACAGGATCGCCAGCACCAGCCAGCCGGCAACGAAGGTCGCCGGGTCCTGCACCACGCTACGCGGGCGGTCCAGTTGCAGCGGGTCGTAGTCGGCCGGGATGTCGCGGCGGAAATACCACAGCAGCACCGCCAGGGTCGCCGCCACGCTGACCAGGTTGACCGGCAGCATCACCGCGGCGTAGCGGTTGAAACCGATGCCGAAGAAGTCGGCCGAGACGATGTTGACCAGATTCGACACCACCAGCGGCAAGCTTGCAGTGTCGGCGATGAAACCTGCAGCCATGACAAACGCCAGGGTCGCCGCCGGGCTGAAGCGCAAGGCCAGGAGCATGGCCACCACAATCGGCGTGAGGATCAGCGCTGCGCCGTCGTTGGCGAACAGCGCCGAAACCAGCGCCCCGAGCAGCACGATGTAACAGAACAACCGGCGCCCGCTGCCGCGCCCCCAGCGCGCCACATGCAGCGCCGCCCAAGCGAAGAAACCGGCGGCATCGAGCAATAGGCTGATGATGATCAGGGCAATGAAGGTGCCGGTGGCGTTCCAGATGATCTGCCAGACCACCGGAATATCACCCCACTGCACCACACCGCTGAGCAATGCCAGCACCGCGCCGCCAGTAGCACTCCAGCCAACCCCCAGGCCGCGGGGCTGCCAGATCACCAGAGTAATGGTCAGGAGGAAAATCAGCGACGCCATCAACATTACACAGGCCTTGAAAACGAATAAGTGGGCGAAACGGCGGATTCTAGCGACAGATCAATGCGGCGTTGGCAATTTTTTGTTGCAATAAGCGAGTAATCGGCTATCCAGCGATTACAGTGATGTCACTGCGCCAGAAGAGCGCGGATCCAGACCTGATCACGAGGAATGACCATGACCCTGAAGACTCCCCCGGCCCGCTATGGCGGCCTGTCGATTACCTTGCACTGGTTGATGCTGGTGCTGTTGGCGGCGGTGTATGCCCTGATCGAACTGCGCGGCCTGTTCCCCAAGGACAGCGTCGAGCGCAACCTGATGAAAGATCTGCACTTCATGCTCGGCCTGACGGTGTTCGTGCTGGTCTGGCTACGCCTGGCCCTGCGCCTGAGCCGCCCGACGCCGCCCATCGTCCCTGCCCCTCCAGCCTGGCAGACCGGCCTTGCGCACCTGATGCACCTGGCCCTGTATCTGTTGATGATCGGCCTGCCGATTGCCGGCTGGCTGATTCTCAGCGCGGCCAACAAACCGATTCCGTTCTACGGCTTCGAACTGCCAGCCCTGATCGCCCCGGATCCGGACATGGCCAAGTTCATCAAGGGCTGGCACGAGCGCATCGGCAGCTGGGGTTACTGGCTGATCGGCCTGCATGCCCTGGCCGGGCTCTACCATCACTATGTTCAGCGTGATAACACCCTGGTGCGCATGCTGCCACGTAGCAACTAGGCAAAACCGCGGCGGCCCTGGAGGCCGCCGCTGTGCACAAAAATCAAGCGTGTGCCGGGGGCAAAAGCACCGGCTTCAACCTGCTCGCGCAGCGCCAGCAGCGCCTTGCCGGTGTACAGCGGCTCCAGCGGCACGCCGGACTCGGCCTCGCAGGCATTGATAAACGCCAGCAACGCTTCATCAACCTTGGCAAAGCCGCCGCGACTGGCTTCGTACAAACGGTATCCACTGTCCCCGGCCAGGGCCCGGAGCTGCGCGGGCACGCCATGGTCCAGCGGTACCGCCAAAGCGCCATGGACCTGATGAGCACCACCTTCAGCCAGTACCAGCCCCGCTAACGTGGTGCCGGTTCCCGCCGCCAGCCACCAAGCGTCGTAGTCCGCCCAACCCAGGCTCGTCAACTGTGCCCGGGCCTGCTCGACGATCAACGCACAGCCTTTGACGCCCAGCGGGCCGCCACCGCCTTCGGGCACGCAGTGCCAGCCCGGGTACTGCGCCTGCCAGGGCTGCCAGAAGTCCGGCTGATGCCGCGCCCGATAGCCGGCGTAACCCAACCAGTGCAGGTGCATACCGAAGGCTTGCAGGTCGCGAACGGTGGCGGTGTCCTGAAAATGGCCACGCAACAGGCCTGCCGTGGCAAAGCCGAAGCGCTTGCCCGCTGCGGCCAAGGCGTGCAGGTGATTGGAATGCGCACCGCCCAGGCTGATGATGCCGGGGGCTTGTGCTTGCCTGGCCAGACGCAGGTGCTCAAGCAGCTTGAACCATTTGTTGCCGCTGATCAGCGGGTCGATCAGGTCCAGGCGCAGCACCGCCAGCTCGACGCCGAACGGATGCAGCCAGCTCAGCGCCAGCTGCTGCAGGGGGGCGTTGGGAAGCGTGTCAAAACCGGTCATGTACAGATCACTGCCGCAGGGAAGCGGCAGTTTAACAGCGCGGCGGGGCAGACACCCCGCCGCGCAAAGCACTCAGAGCTCGGCAGCCAGGCGCGAGCCCTGGTTGATCGCCCGCTTGGCATCCAGCTCGGCGGCCACGTCGGCGCCACCGATCAGGTGCACCGACTGGCCTGCGGCCAGCAGCCCATCCTGGAGCTCACGCAGCGGGTCCTGACCGGCACAGATCACCACGTTATCGACGGGCAACACCTGCGGCTCGCCCTCGGCGATGCGAATATGCAAGCCAGCGTCGTCGATGTTCAGGTACTCGACACTGTTGAGCATCTGCACCTGCTTGTTCTTCAAGCCCGTCCGGTGAATCCAGCCAGTGGTCTTGCCCAGGCCGTCGCCGACCTTGGATTTCTTGCGCTGCAGCAGGAACACCTGGCGCGCCGGGGCATGCGGTTCGGGCTTGATTCCGGCCACGCCACCGCGGGCTTGCAGCGCGGTATCGATACCCCACTCCTTCCAGAACGCTTCGCGGTCCAGGCTGGTGGCCTTGCCCTGGTGCACCAGGAATTCCGAGACGTCAAAGCCGATACCGCCCGCACCGATCACCGCGACCTTCTGGCCCACCGGTTTGCGCTCAAGCAGTACATCCAGATAACTCAGCACCTTGCTGTGCTCGATCCCCGGAATCGCCGGCAGACGCGGAGCGATACCGGTGGCCAGGATGATCTCGTCATAACCGCCCGCCGCCAGTTGCTCGACATCGACGCGCGTGTTCAGGCACAGCTCGACACCGGTGGTCTGCAGCTTGCGTTTGAAGTAGCGCAGGGTTTCGTAGAACTCTTCTTTGCCCGGCACGCGCTTGGCCACGTTGAACTGACCACCGATCTCGCTGGCCGAGTCGAACAGCGTCACCTGATGGCCGCGTTCAGCAGCCACCGTGGCGGCGGCAAGCCCGGCAGGACCGGCACCGACCACGGCGATCTGCTTGACCTGGGTGACCGGCAGGTAATTGAGCTCGGTTTCATGACAGGCCCGCGGGTTGACCAGGCAACTGGTCAGCTTGCCGCCGAAGGTGTGGTCCAGGCAGGCCTGGTTGCAACCGATGCAGGTGTTGATCTCGTCGCCCCGCCCGGCCGCCGCCTTGTTGACGAATTCAGGGTCGGCAAGGAACGGACGCGCCATGGAGACCATGTCGGCATCGCCCTCAGCGAGGATCTGCTCGGCCACTTCCGGCGTATTGATGCGGTTGGTGGTGATCAACGGGATCTGCACCGCGCCACGCAGCTTGGCCGTGACCTTGCTGAACGCCGCCCGTGGCACCTTGGTGGCGATGGTTGGAATCCGTGCCTCATGCCAGCCGATACCGGTGTTGATGATCGTTGCGCCGGCTTTCTCGATCGCCTGGGCCAACTGCACGATCTCTTCCCAGTTGCTGCCGCCTTCGATCAGGTCGAGCATCGACAGACGGAAGATGATGATGAAATTCGGGCCTACGGCCTCACGCACACGGGTAACGATTTCCACCGCCAGACGCATGCGGTTTTCGTAGCTGCCACCCCAGCGGTCGGTGCGCTGGTTGGTGTGGGCGGCGAGGAACTGATTGATGAAGTAACCTTCCGAGCCCATGATCTCGACACCGTCGTACTCGGCGCTTTGTGCCAGCAGCGAGCAGTTGACGAAGTCCTGGATCTGCTTCTCGATACCCTCTTCGTCCAGCTCATGCGGCTTGAACGGGTTGATCGGCGCCTGGATGGCGCTTGGCGCCACCGACTTGGGGCTATAGGCATAACGACCGGCGTGGAGGATCTGCATGCAGATCTTGCCACCGGCCTCATGTACGGCCTTGGTAACGATGCGGTGTTTATCGGCTTCTTCCGGCGTGCTCAGCTTGGCGGCGCCGGAATACACCCCGCCTTCCACGTTCGGCCCAATACCGCCGGTGACCATCAGGCCGACGCCACCACGGGCGCGCTCGGCAAAATAGGCGGCCATGCGCTCGAAACCACCTGGCTTTTCTTCCAGGCCGGTATGCATCGAGCCCATCAGGGTACGGTTGCGCAGGGTGGTGAACCCCAGGTCCAGCGGGGCGAGCAGGTGCGGATAATGAGCAGCAGCCATAGTGAACTCCACAACAGGCGTAATCACGGGATGCGGGCGCCTCGCACGGATGGCGGGGCCCGTCGGTTATCTGTGGCCGACATTAAAGAGCCAGCCGCGATGGCTCAATGACCGAAAGTGACAAGTTATTGATCCTACTGCACCCGAGGTCTACCCTTAGCGCTGAATCCCTTGCTGGCGCTGTGCTGTTTCATGCGAAAACTTCTGTTGAGCGCCCTGGCGCTGGTTGTCATTGCTGCGCTGTGCGGCTACGGGTTCTGGACCGGGCAACGGACGAGCGGGCATTACCTGTCGGACCTGCGCATCGAGCTGGCCCTGAGCGAAGGCGTTCCCGCCGACCATGGCAACCTGCTGGGGGTCGAGCCGCAGCTGTACCCCAGTGACTACCAGAACCTGCAGCGCCTGCACCGCAAGCTGGCCGCCTATCTGCAGCAGGCGCGCAGCCAGGGCCTGATCAACGCCCGGACCATCGTCATCCTGCCTGAGCATATCGGTACCTGGCTCTGGGCCCGGGGAGAAAAGAACGAGCTGTACCAGGTCACCCAGCGTCGCGAAGCCTGGCAATGGCTGGAGCTGAGCAACCCGATCAGCTACGGTCTGGCCATGCTCGGCGCCGAAGGTGATGACCGTCGCGCCGATGCCCACCTGCGCATGAAGGCGCAGCAGATGGCCAGCGACTACCAGCAACTGTTCGGCGGCCTGGCCAGGGAATTCGGCGTGACCCTGGTGGCGGGCTCGATTGTCCTGCCCTCCCCTTATGTCGAGCGCGGCACCCTCAAAGTCGGCTCCGGCGCCCTGTACAACAGCAGCCTGGTGTTTGCCGGCGACGGCTCGGTACTCGGCCAGCCCCAGCGCCAGCAACACCCGGACAGTGAAGTGCGCCGCTACATCGACAGCGGCATCGATCAGCCGCCGCAAGTCCTGCAGACCCCGGCCGGACGCCTGGGCGTGCTGATCGGCAGCGACAGCTGGTACCCGAGCAATCAGCAACAACTGGCTAACCAGTCGGCGCAATTCATCGCCAACCCAGCGTTTCTGGGTGGTAAAGACAGCTGGAATGCACCCTGGCGCGGCAACCGCCATCAACCGCTGGCGGCTTCACTGCCGTTCAAGCCCGGCGAAATCAGTGAAGCCCAGGCCTGGCAACAACTGACCCTGAAGGCCAACCCCAGCGACATGAGCAGCATGAGCGTGTTCCTGCGCGGGCGTTTCTGGGATGTGGTCGCCGATGGCCAGGGCTTTGCCAACCGCGCCGGCCTCAACCTGAACGGCAACCGCACTTCAGGTGCGCGTCTGCTGAACCTGTGGCTGTAGGTCGGCCATGAACCGCCCGCGGATGCGTCTGGGTGATCTCTCAGTCGGTTTTATCCAGCCCCTGAGTGAAATCCTGCAGCAACGCGGGATCGAGCCTACAGCGCTGCTGGAGCGCTACGGCCTGGACTCTGCACGCCTGGCCGAAGCGGGTGCGCGCTTGTCCATCCCGCGTTACATGCACCTGGGCCATGCCGCCATCGAACTGAGCGCTGATCCTGCCTTGGGTCTGCACATGGGTTGCATCAGCCGCCTCAGCCAGGCAGGCCTGGCCGGCGTCACTGCGGCCCAGGCGCCCACTGTCGGCGAGGCAGCGCGCACCTTGCTGCGCTTCGAGCCGTTGTACGCCGCCAACTACCGTGGCCATTCGAGCTTCCATGCCGACAGCGGCGGTGCCTGGCTGCGTTTCTACTCGATCAGCCCCTACAACGCCTACAACCGCTTCGTGGTCGATTCACTGCTGTCCGGCTGGCTCGCGCAGTTGTCGAGCCTGGCCGGCGTGAAGCTGGTGGCCGAACGGATGGAGATCGAATTCGAGGCCCCCGCCTATGCCGCCCACTACCAGACGCTGTGCAGCACCCCGGTGCAGTTTGGCGCGCAGACCAACCAGTTACGCCTGAGCCAGGCAAGCCTTGCCCTGCGCAATCCGGCGCACTGCCCCAGCACCTGGCAGCATCTGTTGAAGTTATGTGAGGCGGAACTTGAGCAACGCACGCGAATCCGCAGCCTGGGCGAACGCATCGCCCATTTGCTCGGACCGCTGCTCAATGGCGGCCGGGAACCGGATCTGGAGGAAGTGGCGCGGCACCTGCAACTGCCGACCTGGACCTTGCGGCGCAAGCTGGCCGAGGAAGGCACGCAGTTTCGCGCCATCCTCAACGATACCCGCCGCGACCTGGCCATGGCCTATATTCGTGATACGGAACTGGCCTTTGGCGAGATCGCCTATCTGCTCGGGTTTGCTTCGGCCGAGGCCTTTCAGCGCGCGTTCAAGCGCTGGAACAGCATGACCCCGGGCGAGTTTCGCCGTAGCCAGCGGCTTACTGGCTGAAACTACAGCTCGGTGGCGTCTTCGGCAGGCTCGGGTGGATCGAGTTCAAAGGCGCGGTATTCGAGTAGTTCTTCTTGATAGTCGTCCATCGTCTGCTCCGTCGTTTCTCATTCATTTCATTGATTCGTCATCGAGCCTAAAGTGCCGCGATGAAAGAAAAATGACAATGACGCTTATCAAAACAACGTAGCAGCAGTTGGAAAAATTATCCGCCCTTACTGCGGCGCCTGCTCAGGGCTGCTGACAGGCGCTGCCGGCGCCACGCTCGATACCGGTTCAGCGGCTGCAGGCGCAGGCTGCTCGGCATTGATCGGCGTCGCCTCGACCGGTGGTGGCACCGGCTTGGAACCCTTGCTGTCGTCGACCACAGGCGCCGATGCGGCTTCGACAACCGGTACCTGCTGGGCTGGCGCCGGAGCCGGCTCAACCGCCGCAGGTGCTGGCGCAGGCGCAGCTGCTTCGGCCGGAGCCAGGGCAGCAGGTGCTGGCAGCGGAGTACTTTCAGGAATCCCCAGCGCTGGCGCAGGCGTCTCTTGCGGCTTTTTCAGCGAGGCCTTTTTCTTCTGTTCCTTGGGCAGGAAGCTTTCGACCAGGGCGAAGTAACGCTCGTAGAACTTGGCCGAGGTCACGGTCTCGCTGGCCACCTTGACCATCGAATCGTCGGTGGAGCCAATCGGCATCGACAGCGACCCCAGCACGCCCACACCGACGCTGGCCGAGGTATTGGATTTTTTCAGCGCGTAACGGTCCTGCAAGGCGTTGGCAAACATGGTCGAGCGCTGCTCGTCGCCGCTGTCGCGGGCACAGACCACGTTGAAGCTGATCTGCAGGTGCGACTCGCCGGTCTGCTGAAAGCTCTTGTTGCCATTGACCTGACCGGCATCGCTGCTGGTGATGATGTATCCCTGGCTGAGCAAGGCACGCCGGGCCGCTTCACAGGTACTGGCCTCGCTGACCGGGAAGCTGCGCGAATAGGTACCCGAGTCGTCGAAATTCTCGTGTTCGTAGATGGCAGCTTTCTTCGAAGAACAGCCGGAAACACCCGCCAGCACCAGGGCCAGCCCGAGCGCACTGAAGACGGTTGACTTTGACATTGCAAATCCTGAGTAAAACGATCGGTGCCTATTGTGCAACACATCGGCGGATCACTGAAACCGTAGCCGGGAAATCACCACAGAAAATTCATCGGTGGAGCAAATGACAAGCACAAAAAAAGCGACCCTTGGGTCGCTTTCTTTGTGACTTCAATATGGCGCAGCGGACGGGACTCGAACCCGCGACCCCCGGCGTGACAGGCCGGTATTCTAACCGACTGAACTACCGCTGCGTGTCGTGCAGACCTGGATTGCGCAATAGCCGCTGATCTCAGGCACAAAAAAAGCGAACCTTAGGTCGCTCTCTTTGTAGCTTCGAGGAGTTCAAGGGCCTCAAAGCGAATATGGCGCAGCGGACGGGACTCGAACCCGCGACCCCCGGCGTGACAGGCCGGTATTCTAACCGACTGAACTACCGCTGCGTATCACACAAGCTTTCGCCTGTTTGAAACTGGGATCTGGCCTGAAGGCTTCGGTGCCTTCCGACCTCAAACCGGTCGTTAAACCGATCTGGAGAAAAGTGGCGCAGCGGACGGGACTCGAACCCGCGACCCCCGGCGTGACAGGCCGGTATTCTAACCGACTGAACTACCGCTGCGCATATGGACTTGCGTCCGGTTCCTCTCTGGTAACACCTTCTTGCGAAAGTGTCGGGTCAGGAACATCTCAGGAAGTGGTGGGTGATGACGGGATCGAACCGCCGACCCTCTGCTTGTAAGGCAGATGCTCTCCCGGCTGAGCTAATCACCCGTGTGCTTCGCTGAGGTGGCGAAATTTACGCAGGTATCGAACCTAAGTCAATACCCCCATTGAAGTTTTTTTCAAAAAGGGCAAAAAAGCAGTGTTACGTGTAGATCATCTTCTTGGTCATGCCACCGTCGACCACGAACTCCTGGCCAGTGACGAAGCCGGCATTGCGCGACAGCAGCCAGGCAACCATGGCGGCCACGTCTTCCACCGTCCCTACCCTGCCCGCCGGATGCTGGGCATGATCGGTTTCGCTCAGCGGCTCGGCGCGACGCTGGGACGGGTCCCGCGCGTCGATCCAGCCAGGACTCACGGCATTGACGCGGATCTCCGGCCCCAGGCTCACGGCCAGCGCATGGGTGAGCGCCAACAGGCCGCCCTTGCTGGCCGCATAGGCCTCTGTATCGGGTTCGGATTGAGCGGCGCGGGTCGACGCCAGGTTGACGATGGCCCCGCCGTGAGCGCGCAGATAAGGCGCACAGTGCTTGGCCAGCAGCATCGGGCCACCCAGGTTGACCGCCAGCACGCGATTCCAGTAAGCCAGGCTGAGGGTTTCCAGGGTGGTGTTGTGCGGATCGGCTATGGCCGCATTGCACACCAGCGCGTCGAGACGACCGAACTGGCCCAACACTTCGGCCACCCCGGTCTTGACCTGGGTTTCATCGGCTACATCCATGCCGATGAACCAGGCATTGTCTCCCAGCACCTTGGCCGCCTTGGCGCCGCGCACCCGATCGAGGTCAGTGAGCACCACCTGCCAGCCCTCGGCGATCAGCCAGGCCGCAATGCCCAGGCCGATCCCCCGTGCCGCACCGGTCACCAGCGCGACGCGGCCGTTATGGCTGCTGTCGCTCACCGACCAGTCGATCACAGCGCCGCCAGACCGCGGGCCAGGTCGGCCTTGAGGTCAGTCACATCTTCCAGGCCCACGGCCACCCGGATCAGGCTGTCGCGAATGCCTGCGGCTTCACGTTCCTGCGGCGACAGACGGCCGTGGGACGTGGTGCCCGGATGGGTGATGGTGGTCTTGCTGTCGCCCAGGTTGGCGGTGATCGAGATCAGTCGCGTGGCATCGATGAAGCGCCAGGCGCCCTCTTTGCCACCCTTGACCTCAAAACTCACCACGGCACCGAAGCCGCTCATCTGCTGCTTGGCCAGCTCGTGCTGCGGATGGCTCTGCAGACCGGCGTAGTGGACCTTTTCAATGCCGTCCTGCTGCTCCAGCCACTCGGCCAGGGCTTGCGCGTTGGCACAGTGGGCACGCATACGCAGGTTGAGGGTTTCCAGGCCCTTGAGGAAGATCCAGGCGTTGAACGGGCTCAGCGACGGCCCCGCGGTGCGCAGAAAGCCCACCACTTCCTTCATCTGCTCGCTACGCCCGGCAACCACACCGCCCATGCAACGACCCTGGCCGTCGATGAACTTGGTCGCCGAATGCACGACGATGTCAGCGCCCAGCTTCAGCGGCTGCTGCAAGGCTGGTGTACTGAAACAGTTGTCGACCACCAACTGCGCGCCCTTGGCGTGAGCAATCTCGGCCAGTGCGGCGATATCCACCAGCTCGGCCAGCGGGTTGGACGGCGACTCGACGAACAGCAGCTTGGTGTTGGCCTTGATTGCCGCGTCCCAGCCAGCGAGATCCACCAGCGGTACGTAGTCGACCTGCACACCGAAACGCTTGAAGTACTTTTCGAACAGGCTGATGGTCGAACCGAACACGCTCTGGGAGACCAGCACGTGGTCACCCGCGCTGCACAGGGCCATCACCGTGGAGAGGATTGCCGACATACCGGTGGAAGTAGCCACCGCCTGCTCGGCGCCTTCCAGGGCGGCAATGCGCTCTTCGAACGCGCGTACGGTCGGGTTGGTGTAGCGTGAATAGACGTTGCCTGGAACCTCGCCGGCGAACCGTGCAGCGGCGTCGGCCGCTGTCCGGAACACGTAGCTGGAGGTGAAGAACAGCGGATCGCTGTGCTCACCTTCCGGCGTGCGATGCTGGCCGGCGCGTACCGCCAGCGTGTCAAAAGCGACCCCTTCGAGGTCGCTGTCCAGGCGCCCGGCATCCCATTCCTGTGTCATGCCGCTGCTCCTAACTCAGTTGTTGTAGAGGTCGATGATCGCGCTGACCGCCTGGTTCTTGACCTTGGAGGCGTCGTTGCGCGCCTGCTCGATCTTGTCCAGGTAGGCCTCGTCGATGTCGCCGGTCACGTACTTGCCGTCGAACACCGCGCAGTCGAAATGCTCGATCTTGATCTTGCCACCGCCAACCGCTTCGATCAGATCAGGCAGGTCCTGGTAGACCAGCCAGTCGGCGCCGATCAGCTCGGCGACATCTTCGGTGCTGCGGTTGTGGGCAATCAGTTCATGAGCGCTCGGCATATCGATGCCGTAGACGTTAGGGTAACGCACAGCCGGCGCTGCCGAGCAGAAGTAGACGTTCTTCGCCCCGGCTTCGCGGGCCATCTGGATGATCTGTTTGCAGGTGGTGCCACGGACGATGGAATCATCCACCAGCATCACGTTCTTGCCTCGGAATTCCAGCTCGATGGCGTTGAGCTTCTGGCGCACCGACTTCTTGCGCGCGGCCTGGCCGGGCATGATGAATGTACGGCCGATGTAGCGGTTCTTGACGAAGCCTTCACGGAACTTGACGCCCAGGTGGTTGGCCAGTTCCAGCGCGGCGGTACGGCTGGTGTCAGGAATCGGGATGACCACGTCGATGTCGTGATCCGGACGCTCGCGCAGGATCTTCTCGGCCAGCTTCTCGCCCATGCGCAGACGCGCCTTGTAGACCGAGACACCGTCGATGATCGAGTCAGGACGCGCCAGGTAGACGTGTTCGAAGATGCACGGCGACAGCTGCGGATTGGTCGCGCACTGACGGGTGTGCAGCTTGCCTTCTTCGGTGATGTACACCGCTTCGCCCGGCGCCAGGTCGCGGATCAGGGTGAAACCGAGGACATCGAGGGAAACGCTTTCGGAAGCGATCATGTACTCCACGCCTTCGTCGGTATGACGCTGGCCGAAGACGATCGGGCGAATGCCGTTAGGGTCACGGAAGCCAACGATGCCGTAGCCGGTGATCATCGCTACCACTGCATAACCACCTACACAGCGGTTGTGCACGTCAGTGACCGCAGCGAACACGTCTTCTTCGGTCGGCTGCAGCTTGCCGCGCACCGCCAGCTCGTGGGCGAAGACGTTGAGCAGGACTTCAGAGTCGGAACTGGTGTTGACGTGGCGCAGGTCGGACTCGTAGATCTCCTTGGCCAACTGTTCAACGTTGGTCAGGTTGCCGTTGTGCGCCAGGGTGATGCCGTATGGCGAGTTGACGTAGAACGGCTGAGCCTCGGCCGAGGTCGAGCTGCCCGCAGTCGGGTAACGCACATGGCCGATCCCCATGTGTCCGACCAGGCGCTGCATATGGCGCTGCTGGAACACATCACGGACCAGACCGTTGTCCTTGCGCAGGAATAACCGGCCATCATGGCTGGTCACAATACCGGCAGCGTCCTGGCCGCGGTGCTGGAGGACGGTTAGCGCGTCATACAGCGCCTGATTGACGTTCGACTTACCGACGATACCGACGATGCCACACATGCGACGCAACCCCTACTTAATGAAACTGGACTGAGCAGCTCTCAAGGCGTTTTGGGCCCCAGAAGCTGATCCTTGAACGGGAGATCAGCCGGTGCGCTGATCCCGCTGGCTAGCCACTGGCTGGTGAACCCCAGAATGAGGTTTTTCGACCAGTCAGCCACCAATAGAAATTGTGGTATCAGGCGAGATTCCTGCCACCACTGATCCTGTTGTACCGGCCCCAGGCTCAACAGCCCGACAGCCACCACCACCAGCAAGGCTCCACGGGCGGCACCGAAGGCCATGCCCAGGAAGCGGTCGGTCCCGGAAAGCCCGGTGACGCGAATCAGCTCGCCAATGAGAAAATTGATCATGGCCCCCACCAGCAGGGTGGCGACGAAAAGAATGGCACATCCGGCGATGACCCGGGCCGAAGGCGTCTGGATGTAAGACTCCAGGTACTGCGACAGCGAGCCACCGAACATCCAGGCCACAGCGCCGGCAATGATCCAGGTAAGCAGCGACAAGGCTTCTTTGACAAAGCCGCGCTTGAGACTGATCAGCGAAGAAATGGCGATGATCGCGAAAATCGCCCAGTCGACCCAGGTAAATGCCACAGTGTTGCCTGCAAACGGATAAGGCGGCGCATTTTACCAGAGCAGCGGGCTGTCGGTAAGCAGTGATTTACCGCCCGGCGCTGGCCGGGCGACGATCAATCAGCTGCGCTCAGGCTGGAAGCGCACGACGATACCGTTGAGCTTCTGCTGGCGGCTGATCACATCACGCAGGCGTTCGGCCTCGGCGCGCTCGATCAACGGCCCGACATACACCCGGTTCATGCCGCCGGCCGAGCGGATATAGGCGTTGTAGCCCTGGCTGCGCAGGGTTTTCTGCAGGTTCTCGGCACCGGCCCGATTGGACAGGCTGGCCAATTGCACCGACCAGCTGACCGGCAGGCCATTGGCGTCGATCTTGCCTGCCGCAGGCTTGGTCGCGCTGGCGACGGCAGGCGCTGGCTGGGTTTGCGGCTTGGCCGCTGGCGGCGGCGTTGCAGGCTTGGCCGCGACGGCGGGTGCCGGCGCTGGCGCCGGGGCAGGTACAGGCACCGCAACGGGCGCGGGAGCAATCGGCGTACTTGGCGCCTGGACTGGCGCGGTGGACTCGTCGACGATCACCGGGCTTTCTTCTGGCAAAACCTGAGGTTCAGGCACCGGCACAGGTTCGACCTGCACCTGCGCCATGCTCGGCGCGGCGGGGGCTTCAGGCGCCTCGACGCGTACTTGACGCATCTCGTCTTCCCGGGAAAACAGCATCGGCAGGAAGATAACCGCCAGTGCCACCAGCACCAGCGCACCTACCATCCGTTGTTTGACCACTTTATCCAGCAATGCCATTTGCCCCATCCTCCGTGGCCTGTCGATCCAGCCACTGCAAGGCTTCGCCGACACAGAAAAACGATCCGAACAGCAGGATTTCATCATCCGCCGTTGCCAGCGCGCACTGCCCGTCAAGGGCTGCTGCCACGCTGGAATAAGACTTCACATCAGTACCGAGGTTCGCCAGCGCCGCTTCAAGCTCGCTAGCAGGACGGCTGCGCGCAGTATCCAGGGGCGCAACTGCCCAACCCTGAACCGCACCCAGCAAGGGCTGCACCACCCCGGCCAGATCCTTGTCGGCCAACAAGCCGAACACTGCCAGGCGCTTGCCCGCTACCGGCCGTGCAGCCAGGCGCTGAGCCAGGTACTCGGCAGCGTGCGGGTTATGGCCGACATCCATGAGGATAGTCAACGCCTTGCCTTGCCAGCGAAACGCCCGACGATCCAGGCGACCAACCATCCGCGTGGACTGCAGGACCGTGGCAATCTGCCCGGCATCCCAAGGCAGATCCATCAGCAAATAAGCCTGCAGCGCCAATGCGGCGTTTTCCATTGGCAGATCGAGCAGCGGCAGGTTGTGCAGTTCGACCTGCTGGCCGCGGCTATCCACGCCCCGCCACTGCCAGTACTTATCAGTGCTGGCCAGGTCGAAATCACGACCGCGCAGGAAGAACGGGCAAGCCAGCTCACGGGCCTTGTCCAGCAGCGGTTGCGGCGGATTCAGGTCGCCGCACAGCGCAGGCTTGCCCTGACGGAAGATACCGGCCTTTTCGAAGGCCACCGACTCACGGGTATCGCCCAGGTAATCGGCATGATCAACACCGATGCTGGTGACCAGCGCCATATCGGCATCGACAATATTGACCGTATCCAGGCGCCCGCCCAGGCCGACTTCAAGCACCACGGCATCCAGCGCCGACTGCTTGAACAGCCAGAACGCCGCCAGGGTACCGGCTTCGAAATAGGTCAGGGAAGTTTCACCGCGAGCAGCTTCAACGGCGGCAAACGCCTCGCACAATTGCTGATCGGCGGCTTCTTTGCCGTCAATCTGCACACGCTCGTTGTAACGCAGCAGGTGCGGCGAACTGTAGACCCCGACCTTGAGCCCCTGGGCACGCAACAGGGCGGCCACAAACGCGCAGGTCGAGCCCTTGCCGTTGGTGCCGGTCACGGTAATTACCCGTGGCGCCGGCTTGTCCAGCCCGAGCCTGGCCGCAACCTGTTGCGAACGCGCCAGGCCCATGTCGATGGCCGAGGGGTGCAACTGCTCGAGATAGGCGAGCCAGTCGCCAAGGGTACGTTGGGTCATACGGTGGCAGGCGCCGGCGGTACGACGATCGGCTCAACGACCGGCTCGACGAACTTCGGCGTCGGCAGGCCCATCATCTGTGCCAGCAGGTTGCCCAGGCGATGGCGCAGCTCCTGACGCGGGATGATCATGTCGATGGCACCGTGCTCCAGGAGGAACTCGCTGCGCTGGAAGCCTTCTGGCAGCTTCTCACGCACGGTTTGCTCGATCACCCGAGGACCTGCGAAGCCAATCAGGGCCTTTGGCTCACCGACGATTACGTCGCCGAGCATTGCCAGGCTCGCGGAGACACCGCCGTAGACCGGGTCGGTCAGCACCGAGATGAACGGAATGCCTTCTTCGCGCAGACGCGCCAGTACCGCCGAGGTCTTGGCCATCTGCATCAGCGAGATCAGCGCTTCCTGCATGCGGGCACCACCGGAGGCCGAGAAGCAGACCATCGGGCAGCGGTTTTCCAGGGCGTAGTTGGCGGCGCGCACGAAGCGCTCACCGACGATGGCACCCATCGAGCCGCCCATGAACGAGAATTCGAAGGCGCTGACCACGACCGGCATACCCAGCAGGGTGCCGCTCATGGAAATCAGGGCGTCTTTTTCGCCGGTCTGCTTCTGGGCAGCGGTCAGGCGGTCCTTGTACTTCTTGCCATCACGGAACTTCAGGCGGTCGACCGGTTCCAGGTCGGCCCCCAGCTCGGCGCGGCCTTCGGCATCCAGGAAGATGTCAATGCGCGCACGCGCGCCAATGCGCATGTGGTGGTTGCACTTGGGGCAGACATCCAGGGTCTTTTCCAGCTCCGGACGATACAGCACGGCTTCGCAGGATGGGCATTTGTGCCACAGCCCTTCAGGTACCGAACTTTTCTTCACCTCGGAACGCATGATCGAAGGGATCAGTTTGTCTACTAACCAGTTGCTCATGCTTTCTTTCTCCAGTAACGACGACCGGCAGGCTTTGGCTGCCAGGTTCGCGCGTATGCCCTTGAGCTCAATTCATGTATGACGCGATGATGGACCGGCTCCGGCACCCCGCGTACAGCGAGGTGCCCCGATACCGCTCCATCGTCAACCTGTAAAAGCGACGCCTGTGGCGTCACCCGGTAATTTCGACCGGCCCATGGGCGCGATCCGGCAGCAACGGGCTGCGAAAGCTATGGACGATGGCGCGCGGCCAGCCGTCACATCCACAACAACAGACGTCATCACGCCTGTTTGACCGCCTTGATAAAGGCCTCGATCCGCGCGGCATCCTTGATGCCCTTGGCTTGTTCGACACCACCGCTGACATCCACGGCATAAGGCCGCACCTGGGCGATGGCACGTGCAACGTTATCCGGCGACAGACCACCGGCCAGGATGATCGGCTTGCTCAGTTTTTCCGGCACCAGCGACCAGTCGAATGCTTCACCGGTACCTCCCGGCACGCCGGCGACATAAGTGTCGAGAAGAATCCCGCTGGCCTCGCTGTACAGCTTGCACGCCGCCTCCAGATCATCCCCCGGGCGTACCCGCAAGGCCTTGATCCAAGGCCTGTTATGACCGGCGCAATCGGCCGGGGTTTCATCGCCGTGGAACTGCAGCAGATCCAGCGGCACCGCGTCGAGGATCTCGCCCAGCTCGCAACGGCTGGCATTGACGAACAGCCCCACGGTGGTCACGAACGGCGGCAACGCGGCGATGATCGCCCGCGCCTGCTGCACATCGACCGCCCGCGGGCTCTTGGCATAGAACACCAGACCAATGGCATCAGCGCCTGCCTCAGCCGCTGCCAACGCGTCCTCAATGCGGGTAATCCCACAGATTTTGCTGCGAACGGCGCTCATGAGCTGTGAACCTCGGCTGATCTTGAAAGTCCCGGATGTTAGCAAATGGCGTGTGGGTCGTCAGCCGCCAGTGACTCGTAACCGGTGAGAAAGTGTGGGCCGATGTAACGCTCGGGCAAGGCGAACTCGTCGTGGTACTCCACCTGTACCAGGTACAAGCCGAACGGATGGGCGGTGACGCCACCTGTGCGCCGCTCACGACTCTCCAGCACTTCCCGGGCCCACTCCACCGGACGCTCGCCGGCACCGATGGTCATCAATACCCCGGCGATGTTACGCACCATATGGTGCAGGAAGGCGCTGGCGCGGATATCCAGGACAATCATCTTGCCGTGACGGGTCACGCGCAGGTGATGGATGTTCTTGATTGGCGACTTGGCCTGGCACTGACCGGCACGGAAGGCGCTGAAGTCATGAGTGCCGACCAGATACTCGGCGGCCAGGGCCATGCGTTCGACATCCAGCGGCCGGTGGTTCCAGGTAACTTCCTGGCCCATGTGCGCCGGGCGGATCTGATCGTTGTAGATCACGTAGCGATAGCGCCGGGCAATGGCTTTGAAGCGGGCATGAAAATGCGCCGGCATTTCCTTGGCCCAGGCCACGCTGATGTCGTGCGGCAGGTTGATGTTGGCGCCCATGGTCCAGGCTTTCATGCTGCGCACTACCTGAGTGTCGAAATGCACGACCTGACCGCAGGCGTGTACACCCGCGTCGGTGCGCCCGGCACAGAGCAGCGTAACGGGCGAATCGGCAACTTTGGACAATGCCTCTTCGAGCGTCTGCTGGACACTCGGCACGCCATCGGCCTGACGCTGCCATCCGCGGTAGCGCGAGCCTTTGTATTCGACGCCCAGGGCGATGCGGAAGAAGCCTTCGGCCGCCGCTTCGGCAACCGTGTTATCAATGATTTCCAAGAATATACAGCCTGTCGATTTAGCAGATGACGGGAATTATAACGACAACGGCAGCCACCAGGGCTGCCGTCGGACGTACAAGGGCAGGACTCAGACCAGACGCGAAAGCATCTCTTCGGCTTCCTGCTTCTGGGCATCGCTACCCTCTTTGCACACTTCGTCGAGAATGTCGCGGGCTCCGTCATGGTCGCCCATGTCGATGTAGGCGCGCGCCAGGTCGAGCTTGGTCGCAGCCTCATCGGCGCCGCCCAGGTAGTCGAACTCCAGGTCATCACCGAGATCGTCGCTCAAGGCGTCTTGCGCGGTGAAGTGCGGCTCGATCGAGGGTTGCTCCAGGCTTTGCGACAACTTGTCGAGCTCGGCGTTGACGTCATCGAGCTCGGAAGCAAAGCTCTTGGCGGCATCGGACTCGTCATCCAGCGACAGCGACAGGTCGAAATCTTCCGGCAGCTCCAGCTCGCTCAATGGGTCGAATTCCGGCATGGTCTCGTCGAAGGCTGCCAGTTCGGCAGCGATATCGACGGGTTCATCAAGTGCCGGCACGGCAGCGTGATCGCCCGCAACATCGAGATCGAAATCAGACAAGTCGTCGAGCGTGACAGGGGCTTGCTCGGCCGGCACTTCAAGTTCCGGCTCGGCAGTTGGCGCTTCGAGCACAGGCTCGGGCGCAAAGTCCGCCACCTCAATTTCTGGCGCAGACTCGCCAAGCTGCAGCGGCTCGTTCAGATCCAGACCTTGCAGGTCATCGTCCAGACTCAGGTCGAAGGCGCTGTCCAGGTCATCCTCGGCCAGCGGCTCCAGTGCCGACTCCAGCTCAGGCTCCAACTCGGCGACCGGTGCAGGCTCTGGCTCTGGCTCTGGCTCTGGCTCTGGCTCTGGCTCTGGCTCTGATTCTGGTTCTGGTTCTGCTTCTGGTTGCACTTCAGGTTGTGCCTGCGGCTCATCCTGCAACAGTGCCTGGACGTACTGGGCGTCCAGCTCGGCAGCCAGGGCTGCCGCACCAAGGCCACCGGCTGCAGCCAATGCCACCATGGCCGGGAAACGGCTCTTGAGGGCTTCGACGTCAGCATGGTTCTGACCGGTAGCGATCAACTGGCGTTCATGACCGACAAAGGCGTCACGGTCGCCCTGACGTGCATAGACTTCCATCAGCTTCAAGCGCAGGTCACTACGTCCCGGCGCCGCAGCCACTGCGGGCTCCAGCAGATCAGCAGCATGATTCAGGCGACCACGGGCAATGCTCGCTTGCACTTCATCGAGCAGCGCATCACCACTTGGCGCTGGTGCTGCGTCGGCGGCCGGGGCAACCAACGGCGCAGCCATTGGTTGCGGCTGGGCAGGCGCTTGCTCAAGCGGCTTGACCTCAGCCTTCCTGGCTTCCACGGTAGGCGCTTCAGCAGCACTGGCCGCCGCAGCCGAGGCGGCCACCACCGCCGGTGCCAGCGTCACGCTTGGCGCTGGCACTTCCAGGCCTTCGAAGCTGCTTGGCGGCAGGTCCAGGTCTGGACCGCGCTCACCCTCTTCAGCCAGTGCCCGAGCCATACGCAAGTGTTTTTCCGCTTCCTGATCGGCTTTGCGCTTGCGCGCCAGCAGCAACAGCAACAGGAGCAGCACCAACAACGCGGAAGCACCGATCAGCGCCAGCAACACAGGATTGCCGAGCAGGTCGTCGAGCATCTTGCTGGAACTGCCAGCATTCGCCTCTTCCGCTGCAGGTGCCGGGCTGTCGAGCGGCGCAGTATCGACCGCTGCAGGTGCCGGAGTAGCGACCGGCTCGCCTGGCGCCGGCTGCAGCTCGGCGGAAATGGCCGGCTGCTGAGCGGCTTCAGGCGCAGGCTCCTGATCGGCAGCCCCCTGGGCTTCGAGCCTGGCCAACTGATCGCTTTTCAGTGCGATCAGGCGCTCCATCTTGTCCAGCTGGCTCTGCAGATCGCTCATGCGACTTTTCAATTCGGCGTTGTCACGCCGCGTGGTATCGAGGCGTTCCTCAGCAACGGCGAGTTTATCGCTGACGGCTTTGCCATCTCCGGCAGCCGTTTTGCTGCCAGGTGCTACCAGGCGCAGGTTGTCCTGATTGGCAATCCGCGCCGGAGCCGCCTCGGTGCCGGTGCGGCGAGTGGCGTCCAGTTGCCGGGCACGTGGGCCCAGGCGCCGACCTTCACGCCAGGCGGCGTACTGCGCGGCGACCTCAGCAACAGCCTCGCCCTGAGGAATGCTCATGACCTGCTGCTGATCGGGCAGGCGCAGGACCTGACCGGTTTTCAGCAGGTTGATATTACCGTTGATAAAGGCATCGGGGTTCAACGCCTGGATAGCCAGCATGGTCTGCTGCACCGAGCCGCCCTGACGGGCTTTCGAGGCGATCTCCCACAGCGTGTCACGCCGCACCGTGGTGTAGTTGGCCGGTGCGCTGACCGCCGGGCTGATCGCCGACTCAGGCTTGGCCCCCGGCAATGCAGCCTGGTTGACCAGCACGCTGTAATCGCGCAGCAGGCGCCCGCTCGGCCACATCACCTGAACCAGGAACTTGACCATCGGTGCCGGCAGCGCCTGGCTGGAGGTCACCCGCAATACGCTCTTGCCGTTGGGATTGATCACCGGCGTGAAGGTCAAGTCGTTGAGGTAGGCCGGACGCTCGATCCCGGCCTTGGCGAACTCTTCGGCTGGCGCCAGGCTCGGAGCCATTTCAGCGGCGGTCAGATCGCGTACATCGAGCAGTTCGATTTCGGCATCCAGCGGCTGGTTCTGCGCCGACTTGAGGGTCAGTTCGCCCAAGCCGAGGGCATGCGCCATACCGGACGACAGCGCCGACGCCGCGGCTATTGCTAAGACCAGTTTGCGAATTCGAAGCATGACCTCTTCCTTTGAAAGAACCGTCCCCGGCGACCGAGCAAAATCTCGGTAAAAATTAGCTGCAAGTATCTTTTACACAACATGTTTTATCAACAATTGCGCCAACTGCACGGCGTTCAAGGCCGCGCCTTTGCGCACGTTGTCGGTGGTCAACCAGAGGTTGAGTTGCTCGGCTTCGTCGATTCCACCGCGCACCCGTCCAACATAGACCACGTCCTGGTCGACTGCGTCACCGACCGGGGTCGGGTAATCGCCCTCTTCGACCAGCTCGATGCTGTCAGCCGCTTCCAACGCAGCATTGACTGCCTTGAGGTCGATCGGTTCACGACTTTGCACCGATACACTGTAGCTATCGCCGAAAAACACCGGGACTTGAATACAGCTGACGGAAATCTTCAGCGCCGGCAAGTCCAGCACCTCGCGCAACTCGCTAACCAGACGACGCTCCAGCGCGCCATGCCCATCAGCATCGTTGGCGCCCACCTGGGCCAGCAGATTGAAGGCCATTTGCCGGTCAAAGAAGCGCGGCTCCAGAGGACGTGCATTGAGCAGTTCGGCGGTCTGCCGCGCCAGCTCATTGACTGCTTCGCGGCCTTGGGCCGAGACCGCCAGGCAGGCGGTAACATTGACCCGCTCGATGTCGAGCAGACCTTTGAGCGGAGCCAGGGCAACGGCCAATGCCACTGCGCCGGCACTTGGGCTGCTGACCTGCAGCGGCTTGGGCAGGTTTTCGAGCCGTGCGGCGTTGGCCTCAGGTACCAACGCTGGCGCCTGCTCGGCGGGCAAGCCGCCAGACAGATCGATCACAGCGCAACCGGCCGCCTGGGCCCGCGGGGCAAAACTGCGGGTGACGGAAGGGCCGGCAGCGAAAAAGGCCAGTTTGACCTTGCTGAAATCGAAGCTGTCGACCTCGCGCACGCGCAGACTCTTGTTGCGGAACATAACACCGCTGCCGGCTGACTCGTTGCTGGCCAGCAGGTGCAGGGTGCCCACCGGAAAATCCTGCTCTTCGAGAATCTGCACGAGGGTTTCACCGACAGTACCGGTGGCACCGATCACGGCAATATCAATAGGCTGGCTCATGGGGAAATCCTCTGCTGGAACGGCGGGAGCGGCACTTTACACCACAATCGCGGGGCAAGCCCGCTCCCACCGTTTTTCGCGGTTAACCGCCAACAAAAAAGCCCGCGCTGTCTCCAGCACGGGCTTTCGGTCCAATCAGCGTCAGATCAACGCTCCAGCAAAATCCGCAGCATGCGGCGCAGCGGCTCGGCCGCGCCCCACAGCAGCTGGTCGCCAACAGTGAAGGCGCCCAGGTATTGCGAACCCATGTTCAGCTTGCGCAGACGACCCACCGGAATGTTCAAGGTACCGGTGACATTGGTCGGGCTCAGTTCCTGCATGCTGATTTCGCGCTGGTTCGGTACCAGCTTCACCCATGGGTTGTGCTGGCTGATCATGCCTTCGATATCGGCGATCGGCACATCTTTGTTCAGCTTGATGGTCAGCGCTTGGCTGTGGCAACGCATCGCACCGATGCGCACGCAGATGCCGTCGACCGGAATCGGGCTCTTGAAGCGACCGAGGATCTTGTTGGTCTCGGCCTGGGCTTTCCACTCTTCACGGCTCTGGCCGTTAGGCAGTTCCTTGTCGATCCACGGGATCAGGCTGCCGGCCAGCGGCACACCGAAGTTTTCGGTCGGGTAGGCTTCGCTGCGCATGGCCTCGGCAACCTTGCGGTCGATGTCGAGGATGGCGCTGGCCGGGTTGGCCAGGTCGTCCGCCACAGCGGCGTGGGTCGCGCCCATCTGGCGGATCAGCTCGCGCATGTTCTGCGCGCCGGCACCGGAAGCCGCCTGATAGGTCATGGCGCTCATCCACTCGACCAGGCCAGCCTCGAACAAACCACCCAGGCCCATCAGCATCAGGCTGACGGTGCAGTTGCCACCGATGTAGTTCTTGGTGCCCGCGTCGAGCTGCTGGTCGATGACCTTGCGGTTGACCGGGTCAAGGACGATGACCGCGTCATCCTGCATACGCAGGCTGGAGGCGGCGTCGATCCAGTAACCCTGCCAGCCGGCTTCGCGCAGCTTGGGGAACACTTCGTTGGTGTAGTCGCCACCCTGACAGGTCAGGATCACATCGAGGGTCTTGAGTTCTTCAATGCTGTACGCGTCCTTGAGCGGAGCAATATCCTTGCCCACAGCCGGACCCTGGCCACCTACGTTGGAAGTGGTGAAGAACACCGGCTCGATGAGATCGAAATCCTGCTCTTCCAGCATCCGCTGCATGAGCACGGAACCGACCATACCGCGCCAACCGATCAGACCTACACGTTTCATCGCAACTACACCTTTGCTAAAAAGTGGGCCGCTGCTTCACAAGGAAAAACAGCAGCGGGCCCGAGAGATTACAGATTCCGCAGCGCTGCGACTACTGCGTCGCCCATTTCCTGCGTACCTACCTTGCTGCAACCGGCCGACCAGATGTCACCCGTGCGCAGCCCCTTATCCAGCACCAGGCTGACGGCGTTTTCAATAGCTTCGGCTGCCGCCTGCTGATTGAAGCTGTAACGCAGCATCATCGACACCGACAAAATGGTTGCCAGCGGGTTGGCAATGCCCTGCCCGGCGATGTCTGGCGCCGAGCCGTGGCACGGTTCGTACATGCCCTTGTTGTTGGCATCCAGGGACGCTGAAGGCAGCATGCCAATGGAGCCGGTGAGCATGGAAGCTTCATCCGACAGGATGTCACCAAACATGTTATCGGTGACCATCACATCGAACTGCTTGGGTGCACGGACCAGTTGCATGGCGGCGTTGTCGACGTACATGTGGCTGAGCTCCACATCCGGGTAGTCCTTGGCCACCTCTTCGACGATTTCGCGCCACAACTGGCTGGAAGCCAGGACGTTGGCCTTGTCCACCGAGCAGAGTTTCTTGCCGCGAACCCGGGCCATGTCGAAACCGACACGGGCGATACGGCGGATTTCGCTCTCGCTATACGGCAGGGTGTCGTAGGACTGACGCTCGCCACCTTCCAGCTCGCGGGTACCGCGCGGGGCGCCAAAGTAGATGCCACCGGTCAGCTCGCGAACGATGAGGATGTCCAGACCGGAAACGATTTCCGGCTTCAACGAGGAGGCGTCGGCCAGCTGCGGATAGAGGATGGCCGGACGCAGGTTGGCGAACAGGCCCAGTTGCGAACGGATCTTCAGCAGGCCGCGCTCAGGACGGATGTCACGCTCGATCTTGTCCCACTTGGGGCCACCCACGGCGCCCAGCAATACAGCGTCGGCCTGACGCGCGCGCTCCAGGGTCTCATCAGCCAGCGGCACGCCGTGCTTGTCGATGGCCGCGCCACCGATCACATCATGGGACAGGCTGAAGCCGAGCTGAAACTTGTCGTTGGCCAGCTCCAGCACCTTGACCGCCTCAGCCATGATTTCCGGACCAATGCCATCACCTGGAAGAATCAGAATCTGCTTGCTCATGGGTTCCTCGTGTTCAAATCAAGCGAAAAGTAATCAGCATCATCGCGGGGCAAGCCCGCTCCCACAGCGTTCCCACTACCGGTGGGAGCGGGCTTGCCCCGCGATGTTTTCAATCAAACATCACGAAACAACCAAGGCTGACTAGCCCGATGCTTGGCTTCGAACGTGGCAATCGCGTCACTGTCCTGCAAAGTCAGACCGATATCGTCCAGACCGTTGAGCAGGCAGTGTTTACGAAACGCATCGATTTCGAAACTCAATACTTTGCCATCTGGGCGGGTCACTGTCTGCGCCTGCAAGTCGATGGTCAACTGGTAGCCAGGGTCGGCTTCGACCTGCTTGAACAGTTCATCGACTTCTTCATCGCTGAGGATGATCGGCAGCAAGCCGTTCTTGAAGCTGTTGTTGAAGAAAATGTCGGCGTAGCTCGGCGCGATGATACTGCGGAAACCGTACTCTTCGAGGGCCCATGGCGCATGCTCACGGCTCGAACCGCAACCGAAGTTCTCGCGGGCGAGCAACACGCTGGCGCCCTGGTAACGGTCGTGGTTCAAGACGAAGTCCGGGTTCTTCGGGCGCTTGCTGTTGTCCTGATACGGCTGACCGACATCCAGGTAACGCCACTCATCGAACAGGTTGGGGCCAAAGCCGGTGCGTTTGATCGACTTGAGGAACTGCTTGGGAATGATCTGGTCGGTGTCGACGTTGGCGCGATCCAACGGCGCAACCAGGCCGGTGTGCTGGGTAAAGGCTTTCATGCTGCGCTCCCTTGGATCAACTCACGTACGTCGACAAAACGACCGGTTACAGCGGCGGCGGCGGCCATGGCCGGGCTCACCAGGTGGGTACGACCGCCAGCACCCTGACGGCCTTCGAAGTTACGGTTGGAGGTCGAGGCGCAATGCTCGCCACTCTCCAGGCGGTCCGGGTTCATCGCCAGGCACATCGAGCAGCCCGGCTCACGCCATTCGAAACCGGCTTCGAGGAAGATCTTGTCCAGGCCCTCTTTCTCGGCCTGGGCTTTGACCAGACCCGAGCCCGGCACGACGATGGCCTGCTTGATGGTCGCAGCCACCTTGCGGCCCTTGGCGATCTCGGCAGCGGCGCGCAAGTCTTCGATCCGCGAGTTGGTGCACGAACCGATGAAGACCCGGTCGAGCTGGATATCGGTGATCGCCTGGTTGGCGCTCAAGCCCATGTACTTCAAGGCACGCTCAATGGAACCGCGCTTGACCAGATCGGCCTCGGCAGCCGGATCCGGCACGCGCTGATCAACTGCCAGGACCATTTCCGGCGAGGTGCCCCAGCTGACCTGTGGCTTGATCTGTGCGGCGTCCAGCTCGATCACTGTGTCGAACACCGCATCGGCGTCGGATACCAGGTCTTTCCAGGCTTCTACCGCCTGATCCCACTGCTCGCCTTTAGGCGCATATGGACGACCCTTGACGTAGGCCACGGTTTTTTCATCGGTCGCCACCAGGCCCACGCGGGCACCGGCTTCGATGGACATGTTGCAGATGGTCATGCGGCCTTCGACGGACAGCTCGCGAATCGCGCTACCGGCGAACTCCATCGCGTGGCCGTTGCCACCGGCAGTGCCGATCTTGCCAATCACCGCCAGGACGATGTCCTTGGCCGTGACGCCGAACGGCAACTGACCTTCGACGCGCACCAGCATGTTTTTCATTTTCTTGGCCACCAGGCACTGGGTCGCGAGCACGTGCTCGACTTCCGAGGTACCGATGCCATGGGCCAGGGCGCCAAAGGCACCATGGGTGGAGGTGTGCGAGTCGCCGCACACCACGGTCATGCCCGGCAAGGTTGCGCCCTGCTCCGGGCCGATGACGTGGACGATGCCCTGACGCACGTCATTCATCTTGAATTCGGTGATGCCATACTCGTCGCAGTTTTCATCGAGGGTCTGCACCTGCAAACGCGACACCTGGTCGACAATGGCGTCGATACCGCCCTTGCGTTCCGGGGTGGTCGGCACGTTGTGGTCAGGCGTGGCGATGTTGGCATCGATGCGCCAGGGTTTGCGGTTGGCCAGGCGCAGGCCTTCGAAGGCTTGCGGTGACGTCACTTCGTGAATGATGTGACGGTCGATATAGATCAGCGCCGAACCATCGTCGCGCTGCTTGACCAAATGCGAATCCCAGAGCTTGTCGTAGAGCGTTTTGCCGGCCATCAGACTGTTCCTCATCAGCGTCTTTCTATGCCAATAACCACTTGGCTTGTACGGACGATGCTATGACGGTAGATTGAATAACTCAAATTCATAATTTTTATGCTTTGGATAACCCGGAGGAATAGCTAAGCAGTGGACTTCGCCAACCTCAATGCCTTTATCGCCGTGGCTGAAACCGGCAGCTTTTCCGGCGCGGGCGAGCGCCTGCACCTCACCCAGCCAGCCATCAGCAAGCGTATTGCCGGACTGGAACAGCAACTGGATGTGCGCCTGTTCGATCGCCTGGGCCGCGACATCAATCTCACCGAGGCTGGCCGCGCCTTGCTGCCGCGCGCTTATCAGATCGTCAACGTACTGGATGATACTCGCCGCGCCTTGAGCAATCTCACCGGTGAAGTGACCGGTCGCCTGACCCTTGCCACCAGCCACCATATCGGCTTGCATCGCTTGCCTCCGGTTTTACGGGCGTTCACCCGCCAGTACCCGGCAGTGGCATTGGATATTCAGTTCCTGGATTCAGAAGCCGCCTACGACGAGATACTCCATGGCCGCGCCGAAATAGCGGTAATCACCCTGGCACCCGAACCGCACCCGCTGGTTCAAGCCGTGCCGGTGTGGAACGACCCGCTGGATTTCGTCGCCTCCCCGGAGCATCCACTGGCGTGCAATGGCCCGGTAAGCCTTGCCGATATCGCCCATCACCCGGCGGTTTTCCCTGGCGGCAACACATTTACCCACCATATTGTCCAACGCCTGTTCGAAGCCCAGGGACTGACGCCGAACATCGCCATGAGCACCAACTACCTGGAAACCATCAAGATGATGGTTTCCATCGGCCTGGCCTGGAGTGTGCTGCCGCGAACCATGCTCGATGAGCAGGTTGCGCCTATCGCTTTGCCGGGCATACAGCTGTCGCGCCAGCTAGGCTACATTCTGCACACCGAACGGACGTTATCGAATGCGGCCAAGGCCTTCATGGCACTGCTCGACAGCCACGCAGGTGGCCACGAGCCAATGAGGTAAATCCCGGCCAGAACAACTCTCAAGGACGCGTCACCTGCCAAAGGTCTGGTATCGATGCCCAAATCAGCGAACCGCTTTCCGCGTCTGCCGCGCATCCATGCGGCAGACCCCCAGGTATTGGAGCAGACCTGGGAAAATGCACCGCAACTGCTGGCGGCGTTGAATGGCGCGCGCCTGGGCGCCTGGTTCTGGGATGTCGAGACCGGCCAGATCGGCTGGTCCAGGGGAACCCAGGCGCTGTTCGGCTTTGACCCCGAACAACCGCTACCCAACGACCTGGATTACCTCGACCTGCTGCCAGCCGAAGACCGCGCGCGCACCTTGCAGGCCTTTAATGCGGTCCTCAACGGCGAGCCGGTGGAACAAGCCTTGCGCCACCGCATCCGCTGGCCCGACGGCAGCCTGCACTGGCTGGAAATCAATGGCAGCCTGGCCAAGGACAAGCACGGCCGCCCCCAGATGATCGGAGTGATACGCGAAATCACCCGCCAGCGGGAGCGCGAAACCGCGCTGATCAATTCGGAAAAGCGCTTTGCCACGCTGTTTCATCTGAGCCCCAATGTGGTGCTGCTGACCCGCCGCTCCGATGGCCTGATCCATGAGGTCAATCAGCACTTCGAACAGACGCTCGGCTGGCCCGGCCACCAGGTGATCAACAAAACCACCATCGAGCTTGGTCTGTGGGCCAATCCACAACAGCGCAACCTGGTGCTCGAAGCCACGCGTGGCAACAGCGGCCCGGTCACTCTGGAAGTGCAGTTCTGCGCCAGCAACGGCAAGGTCCATGACGGTATCCTCAGCACCCAGAACATCGAACTCGAAGGCACGGTCTACCTGCTCAGCACTTTTGTCGACACCAGTGAGCGCAAACGCGCCGAACAGGCCCTCAAGGACAGCCAGGAACGCCTGGACCTGGCTCTGGATTCCGCCCAGATGGGCACCTGGGACTGGCATATCCCCAGCGGCATGCTCTATGGCTCGGCACGTGCCGCCGAACTGCACGGTCTGGAACCGGTGCCTTTCCACGAATCCTTCGAGGCGTTTTTCGAGGGTGTGCCGGAGCTCGAACGCCGCAACATGCACAAGGCCTATCGCAGCCTGCGCGAAGGTCCGGCCGGCAACTACCAGATCACCTACCAGATCCAGCTGGAAAACGGCACCTCGCGCTACATTGAAAGCCGTGCCCGGCTGTACCGCGACGAACAGGGCAAACCGCTGCGCATGGCCGGCACCCTGCTCGACATCACCGACCAGGTTGAACGTGAGCAACGCCTGACCAGCTCGGAAGAAAAATTCGCCAGCCTGTTCCAGGCCAGCCCCGATCCGATCTGCGTGACGCGCCAGGACAGCGGTCAGTTCATCGAGATCAATCCGGCATTCACCCAGACCTTCGGCTGGGACGCCCAGCACGTGATCGGCCACACTGCCGAAGAAATCGGCTTGTGGGCCGAGTCTGCCGAACGTGCCCGGCGCATCGAACAGGTGATTCGCGACGAAGCCCTGAACAATGTCGCCGTGGCGATCAATCACAAAGACGGCCAGCCCCTGACCTGCGTGATCTCCAGCCGACTGATCACCGTCGACGATCAGCCTTGCAGCGTCACCACCCTGCGCGACATCACTCAACAACAACGGGCCGAAGCTGCGCTCAAATCCAGCGAAGAGAAGTTCGCCAAAGCTTTCCACTCCAGCCCCGACGCCATCACCATCACCGAACTCGACAGCGGCCGCTATCTGGAGGTCAACGATGGCTTCTGCCGGTTGACGGGCTACAGCGCCAGCGAAGTGATCGGCCGCACCGCGAACGAAATCGGCATCTGGGCCGACGACAAACAGCGTGCGATCCTGACCTCGGAACTACAGGAAAAGGGCCGGGTGCACCACCGGGAGATGCTCGGGCGCAACAAACGTGGGGAAATCCTCACCGTCGAGGTGTCGATCGAACCGATTGTCCTCAACGAGTCGCAATGCCTGCTGCTCACGGCCCGTGATGTCAGCCAGCTGAAGAACGCCCAGGCGCAGATCCGCCACCTGGCCTACCACGACCCGCTGACCAACCTGCCTAACCGCGCGCTGTTGATGGATCGCCTGAGCCAGCAGATCGCTTTGCTCAAACGCCACAACTTGCGCGGCGCCCTGCTGTTTCTCGACCTTGACCACTTCAAGCACATCAATGACTCCCTCGGCCATCCGGTCGGCGACACGGTGCTGAAAATCATCACCGCACGCCTGGAAGCCAGCGTGCGCCTGGAAGACACCGTGGCGCGCTTGGGGGGCGATGAATTCGTGGTACTGATCAGCGGCCTGGAAGGCAGCCGCGACGAAGTCACGGAAAAAGTCCGCGAGCTGGCCGATACCTTGCGCCAATTACTGGCTGAACCGATGTCCCTCGATGGTCAGCGCCTGCAGGTTACGCCAAGCATCGGCGTGGCCTTGATTCCCGATCATGGCTCGACCCCGGCCGACCTGCTCAAACGCGCCGACATTGCCCTGTATCGGGCCAAAGACTCCGGACGCAACACCACCCAGCTGTTCCACACCACCATGCAAAAAGCCGCCAGCGAACGCTTGCGCATGGAAAGCGACCTGCGCCTGGCCCTGGCCCGTGGCGAACTGGCCCTGCACTTCCAGCCCCAGGTCGACGCCCGTGACAATCGCATTATCGGCGCCGAAGTGCTGTTGCGCTGGCACCACCCGCAGCTGGGTCAGCAGCCGCCAGCGCAGTTCATCCAGGTACTGGAAGAAAGCGGGCTGATTCTCGAAGTCGGCAGCTGGATACTCGACGAAGCCTGCGATGCCTGTGCCGGCATGTTGCGTGACCATTTGATCGACGCCGACGACTTCAGCCTGTGCGTAAACATCAGCCCGCGACAGTTCCGCCAGAACGATTTTGTCGAGCGGGTGCTGCGCAGCCTTGATGACTTTCGCCTGCCCTACAAAATGCTCAAGCTGGAGATCACCGAAGGTATCGTCATCCAGAACCTGGAAGACACCATCAACAAGATGCGTGAGCTCAAGCGTTATGGGGTGAGCTTTGCCATGGACGATTTCGGTACCGGGTATTCGTCGCTGACCTACCTCAAGCGCCTGCCGGTGGATGCGCTGAAGATCGACCAGTCGTTTGTCCGCGATGCGCCGGAGGATCCCAACGATGCGGAGATCGTCCGCGCCATTGTAGCCATGGCCCGGAGCCTGGATCTGGCGGTGATTGCCGAAGGGGTGGAGCTGTCTGAGCAGCTGGAGTTTCTGGAGCGGCTGGGGTGTTATTTGTATCAGGGGTATTTGCACAGCCGGCCGTTGCCGTTGGGGGAGTTTCGGCGGTTGTTGCTGGAAACGCCGGCGCTGTAAGGGTTGGGGTTGGGGTTGACGCCCCATTCAATGGCTTTACGAGTTGTGGGCATATCCGTTGGCGGCGGTGGCGCCAAGTCACCTTTCCGCCCTTACGGCGGGTCCCTTTGGCAAACGCCCCAAAGGAACACAAAGGGCTTGCCCCACCAGGGGCCCTACGCTGCGCTTCGGGTCCCCTCGCTGCGGCGTCGCTACGGGGTATCGC